>Ga0307435_1000094_pt1 | contig 38904 bp, 30 predicted proteins | sample SalMarWE160470MG_FD_202164 | JGI IMG/M metagenome (GOLD analysis project Ga0307435, IMG submission 202164) | Salt marsh sediment microbial communities from the Plum Island Ecosystem LTER, Massachusetts, United States - WE1604-70 | ecosystem: Environmental > Aquatic > Marine > Intertidal zone >... | reverse complement strand
GAAACAGGACGAGGTGCTTAAGGGCATCAAGACCATCGAAGAGCTCCTCTCTCAGCGCCTTGAGGTCTATGGAGGCCAGGTGGCGCACCTCACGGGCCTTGTTGAAACCATTGACTCCAAGATCGAGAATGCGGGCGCTCAAACCAAACAGGAGTATGCCTCTATCCAGACGGAGATCAAACACCTCGAGCAGGTATTTCAAACCAACCAGAATGCCAAGATGGAGGAGCTCACCCAACAGAATAAGGTGCTGTATGATCTTCTGGGGAAGATCTCTCAGAAGATAGGCAAGGACTATTTCCTCTCCCTGAGCGCTGATGACATGAAGTACCAGCAGGAACATCCAGAATTCCGGGTACGGATCGAACCGGACAAGGGACAAGGCGCTGATTACTACCAAGGGGAGAAGATCCGCTTTCAGGTTCGTGCATTAAGCGACTGCTACATTAAGGTGATCTACCTCTCCTCCAGCGCTGAAGGTCCCGGCAATGAAAGGCGCATGAATATCCTTCTCTTTCCCAATACGCACGACAGGGATAACCGGATCAGGGCCGGTGAAACAACCGTGATCGGCAGGCTTGGAGAGCTCGAGATACAACCCCCATACGGGAAAGACGTGGTCACCGTGATCGCATCCCGCAGGCAGTTTAAAGACCTGGAGGAAACCTTAGGGCAGGCCCAAGGCATGTATTATGCAGAGGTCACCTCAAATACCCGCGGGGCCATCAGTATGCGCTCCAGGGGAATAGAGCTTGTCGAGCCAGCCGGTAGTACCCTTGGATCCGGTCAGATCCCAATTCCTCTGGGTTCTGTCGCAACAGACACCTGCTTTATTGTAAGCCATCCGAGGTAATCAGGGTTTGACAGCGGGCAGCAATAAAAAGGCATCTCGTTATTCGAGCGAATGTCTTTAATGGGTGACGTTGGTTCTGCATGAATTTGCCCATAAGGGGCGGAGAGCCTAATGAGATCTATGGTCCGGGCCGGCGAAGAGAGGAAACCTTGACCTTCTCAAGGAAGTCAAATCTCTTATTGAAGAACTCAGGAAGAAGAAGTTCAGGATTAGTGACCAGGTTATAGCGAATACCCTGAAAAGAGCCGGGGAAGAAAAATATGCTCTTTCATTGCCATCTGGTTATCAGGTACTATAAAGCCATGCCGAGACAAGCCTTCCTGCGTCGGGTACTGTGCTGCAAGGGGGAGGCTCTCGCCCGTGAAAAGGGTACCGGCTCATGGAATAGTTTTTACCTTTTACCAGGGTTCCTCCTTTCCTATTAATCCTAATCAGCTAGGAGCAACAATGAAAACGATCAGGAATTTCATAATAGGCTTGGTAGTGGGCTTGATTATCGGGTTGGGGCTCGGAATCAATATTGGTAAGGATAAACCACTACTGAGTAATCCATTGTCTGGGCCAACCCTGAAGCAGAAGGTAAAGAAAGCCGGAGCAGAAGCCCTTGAAAAGGGTGGGGAAGTATTAGAAAAAAGCGGAGAAGCTCTCCAGGAAAAGCTGAAGAAATGACTAATGAGCGCTAGAACTCGAGATTTTTGGGGGTCCTGGGAAAGGGGATCACATCCCTGATGTTGGTGAGACCGGTCACGAACTGCATGAAACGCTCGAAGCCGAAGCCGAATCCGGAATGCACCACGGTGCCGTATCTTCTGAGATCAAGGTACCACCAGTACTCATCTGGATCCAGGTTCATCTCCTTGATCCGGCTCAGCAGAACCTCGTAGTCATCCTCACGCTGGCTGCCCCCGATGATCTCCCCGATCCTCGGCAGGAGCACGTCCATGGCCTTTACCGTTCTGCCATCAGGGTTCACCTTCATATAGAAGGGCTTGATCTGCTTCGGGTAATCGATGACCACCACCGGCTTGTGGAATACCTCCTCGCACAGGTACCGCTCATGCTCGGACTGTATATCCGTGCCCCACGCAAGGGGGAACTCAAATTCCTTCTCAGCCTTGGAGAGGATCCCGATTGCCTCCGTATAGGTGAGGTGCTCGAAGCTGCTGTTGAGCGTATCATGGAGGCTTGCGAGGAGGTCTGTTTTCACAAAACGGTTGAAGAAATCAAAATCGTCCTCGCAGTGTTCCAGGATATAGGCAAGGGTGTCCTTGATGAGATCCTCAGCGAGGGCCATATTTTCCTCGAGATCACAGAAAGCCATCTCAGGCTCCACCATCCAGAACTCCGCAAGGTGCCGGTAGGTATTGGAGTTTTCCGCCCTGAACGTGGGAGCGAAGGTGTAGACCTTGCCCATGGCGAGGGCGTAGATCTCTGCCTCCAGTTGCCCGCTCACGGTGAGGCCGGCCGGCTTGCCGAAGAAATCCTCGCTGAAGTCAACCTTGCCATCCTCGAGGGCAAGACGCTCAAGGTCAAGGGTGGTCACCTGAAACATCTGGCCCGCGCCCTCACAATTGCTGCCGGTGATGATCGGGGTGTGAACATAGAAAAAGCCCCTTTCCTGAAAGAAGCGGTGGATGGCATAGCTCATGGCATTTCGTATTCGAGCCACTGCCCCAAAGGTATTGGTTCTCGGGCGCAGATGGGCAATGGTCCTGAGGTATTCGAATGAATGCCTCTTCTTTTGAAGGGGATATCCTTCGGGATCGGCCCAGCCCGTTACCCGTATCTCCTTGGCCCGGATCTCCACCTTTTGTCCCCTGCCCGGGGACGCAAGGAGTGTTCCTTTGACCATGACCGAGCAGCCGGCGGTGAGCCTCACGATCTCCTGATCGTAGTTAGGCGCCTGATTGTCGGCTATCACCTGGATGTTTTTGATCGTAGAGCCGTCATTGACCTCGAGAAAGGAAAATCCTCCCTTTGAGTCCCTCTTGGTCTTGACCCACCCCATAACCGTGACCTCTGATCCGAGATCAGATGATGGTATGAGATCCGCGATGATGTGTCTTTTTTCCATGGCGTTAGGCGGATGTTTTTTCGAATTCCTCCATAAAGGCAGCAAGGCTTTTCACGCTGTTGAGGGTGACGGCGTTATAGATGGAAGCCCGGCAGCCCCCGATGGAGCGGTGACCTTTCAGGCCGATAAATCCCTGTTTCTGGGCCTCGGCGAGAAACCGCTGCTCCGATTCCGAATCGGGCAGGCGAAAGGCAACATTCATCAAGGAACGGCTGTTGGCCTCTGCTATGCCGCGGTAGATCTCGCTTTTATCAATGACTTCGTAGATCATAGAGGCCTTTTGTCTGTTGATCTTCTCTACCTGTTCCAATCCTCCAACTGTTTCCTCCAGCCATGCGAGCACGAGATTGATTGCGTATATGGTAAAGGTAGGAGGCGTATTAAAGAGCGAGTTGTGTTCATGAAAGGTGGTGTACTTGAGCAGCGTGGGAAGGGTATCGGGAACCCTTTCGAGCATATCGTCCCTGATGATCACCATGGCGATCCCTGAGGGGCCGATGTTCTTTTGGGCGCCCGCGTAGATCAGCCCGAATGGTGTTACATCGATGGGATGACTCATGAAATCGGAGGACATGTCCGACACCAAAGGCACGACTTTTCCATCGGGATATCGGTGCCATTGGGTGCCCATGATGGTGTTGTTGGAGGTAAAATGCAGATATGAGGCATCTTGATCCACCGTATAGTCAACCGGTATATACGAGAACTCTCTGTCCTCTGAGGTGGCGATAACCCTTACGTCCTTACCCTGAATCCGAGCCTCTTTGATGGCCTTTGTTGACCAGACGCCGGTATTCATATAGTCAACGGGGCGGCCAGGAAGGGCGAGATTCATGGGGATCATGCAGAACTGCTGGCTTGCGCCACCTTGGATAAAAAGGACATGATGGCTGTTACCAAAGCCCAGCAGCCGCTTCACCCTTGTGATGGTATCATGTAAGAGCTCATCGAACAGGGCTGAGCGATGGCTTATCTCGGTGATAGACATGCCTGAGCCGCGGAAGCTGAGGAGGTTCTCCCGAATCTCCTCTAATACCGGCTGCGGCAATTTTGCAGGCCCTGCATAGAAATTATGAACTGTGTGTTCCATCCTTAAAACCCTTGAGCGCTACAATTTATGATGGCTTCGTAAGAACTCCTATCGCTTGTCATTGCGAGGAGTCCTTCGGCTATGCTCAGGATAAACTCCACGACGAAACAATCTCATGATTTTAAAGGCTTAGAAGGTTAGAGATTGCTTCGCTCCCGCCCGCCTCGCCTTGCGGACTTGCATGGCGGGCAGGTCGCTCGCAATGACACCTAGATTGACTTTTTACGGTACCGTCAATATCTGTACTTCATTCGAAAAATCCCTTTACCATTTCTGAGACGATTTCCAGACCCTGAGGATCTTTCTCGTAGGGAGGTGCGTCATTGAGATCCGCCTCGATGATCTGCTCGTTGAAGGGCAGGAAGCCCAGGAAGGTGAAACCCTCCATCTGTGCGAGTAGGAAATCCTTGTCAATTTCCGATCTGATCTTGTTTCCCACAATGAGGAGGTTCTTGATTCCCAGCTCCTGGGATAACCTTTTTATCTGGCGGGCCGTTTCCAAGCTCCTTCTCCCGGGTTCCACGACCACGATCATCTTCTCCACCGCGCGTGCCGTTCCCCTTCCCAGGTGTTCCAAGCCGGCCTCCATATCCAGGACTATCACCTCATCTCTGGCCAGTATCAGGTGGGAGACGAGAACCTTCAAGAGCACGCTTTGGGGGCAGATACACCCAGCCTCTGCCGCCTTTATCCCTCCCAATACCATCAGTTTCACACCGTCGACATCTATGGAGAGCTTTTCCGGCAAATCGCTTACCTTGGGGTTAATCTTGAAGTATCCTCCCATGGTGTTGAGCTTGGTCTCGGTCCTCTCCTCGATGAGCGCTCTCATCTCGGAGATGGGTGTAATCTCCTGTGCGTTTTTTGCTCCTAAGGCCTGGGCAAGGTTCGCATCCGGATCAGCGTCGATGGCAAGCACCGACATGCCCCGTTGCTGGAGCGATTTAATAAGAAATGCAGCAAAGGTGGTCTTGCCCACTCCCCCTTTACCGCTTATAGCGATTTTCATGATCCGGCGCCATTTTTCATTTACCACAGACACACGCCTTTTCCTCTGCCTCAATTTGGTAGAGGAAAAGGCGTGTAACCTCTGGCCTTAAGGTTGGCTCTTACTGTACTCTTGTTTACCTGAATAGGCAATATCGTTCTTGTATCTTCTATTTCGCCCGTGCGATCAAAGGATATACGATATGGCTTGCGAGCTCGGTGATATCTTCTGCAGAAAGCATATCCCCGATTGAGCTGTCGAAGATGATTGTTCCATCACAGGGAAACTCCTCATCCCCCTCCCAGATCACCAGGGTAATGGGCACCTTTGGGAAGGCCTGTATCTCTACGGATACATCCCCCAGAGACGAGGTAGTAGCCCCGAAAAGCTCCTTGGCTATGGGGGGCAGCCGGTCAGGGTGTTCACCAAAGGCTTGCACCAATGGGTCTTTGACCCTTCTATTGAAGGCATCGAGGTAGAACCTCGCAGAGGGGATGTCCTTGTAAGAGATCAAGCTTCCTGTGAGGTCCTTGGCGCTCACCCCGTTTAGGTAGTGGAGCACAAGGATCTTCTGTTTTATCGGGATTTCCTCACCGGATTCTTGCTCAAATGCAACATCCGGCCACCTGATGGTAACCGGGCGATTCAAGAACATGAGCCTGATGCCGCTCAGCCGCTCACCCTCTTCTATACAGAGGGCACCGCTTGCCCGGCAGACATGGTGCGGATTCCGGTTGTGCAATTCTTCCTTTGCGATCTCAAGCGACTTACGGTAGTCATCTACCCTGGCCATGTGTAACCGCTTCTAAAATGTTGACGATTCTGTTATACAATAAGTATGTTGCCACAAAGACACGAAGGCACCAAGATAACATTTATTTTCCCATTTGTGTCCTCGTGGCTGAGTAGTTACATTTATTCAAAAGAAAATAAAAAGTCAAATATTACCATGAGGAGCAGGCGAAAAAAGGCCAAGGTCAGATCGGCAAGGGAGATAGCTGAGGGCGATAAGACGCTCTCCAATCTAGCATTTGAGGACCAGTTAAAGGATTTTAAAGGTATAGATGAGCCGCCTGACGATATAGCCATTGGCCCTTCCGATGGGATAGTTGAGCAAGGCGATGGCTTTCTCTTTCAAGAGGCCATGAAGGATGTGGTGCCTTTACATGATGGTAGGAAAAAGATCGTAAGATCCCCTTCAAGAAAGGAGGAGCTCACTGATAGCTTCCAGAGCCAGGAGGAAAGGGAACGGCACTACCTCTCTGCCTTAGTGGAGGATTCATCTGCCTGGGATATATCATTCAGCGATGAGTATATGGTGGGGGCGGTTCCTGGTGTAGGGCCGAAGGTCATGAAAAGACTTAAGAGAGGAGAGTTTTCCGTCCAGGACTATATCGATCTCCATGGGCTCAAGAAGAAAGAGGCAGAAGAGGTCGTCCGTGAGTTTATCATGAAGAGCTATCAACGGGGATTTCGCTGTGTGCTCATAGTCCATGGCAGGGGGCTGGGCTCGGTCGATCATCAACCTGCGATAAAAAGGGAGCTCCCTCTCTGGTTTAGAAGGGGCATGCTCAAGAGGATAGTCCTCGCCTTTGTCACCGCCCGCCCTTGCGACGGAGGAGCCGGGGCGCTGTATGTGCTGTTGAAAAAGAGGTAAAAGAGGGGTTAGGGATCGGCAGAAACATATTATACAATTTCCTGTAGTCCCTGTATACTGGGCCCCGTAACCTGTTAGGATTGAAGGTATGTTGATGGTTGCTCTCACCGGTGGCATAGGGAGCGGAAAGAGTGTTGTCGCCCGGATGTTTGAGGATGAGGGGGCTTATGTCATCGATTTGGACGAGCTTGCCCGCCGGGTGGTAGAGCCTGATAAGCCGGCGTGGAGGGATGTGGTTGCCTATTTCGGGATGGGCATTCTCAATCCGGACAGAACGGTGAATCGATCCGCCCTTGCGGAGATTGTCTTCTCCGATCCAGAGAGCAGAAGAGTATTAGAGGAATTCACCCATCCCAGGATATTTGAGGAACAGGATGCTTTGCTTAAGGCCATCAAGGACCGGGATCCATGTTCTGTTGTGGTAATAGAGTTTCCCCTTTTATTTGAATTGAACTTTCAGAAAAAATTTGATACAGTTATTGTGGTTTATGCACCGAGAGATGCACAAGTAAGGAGGGCAGTAGAGCGGGACGGCTTTTCGGAAGAGGAGGTTGACAAGAGGCTCAGGGCTCAGATTTCCATTGAGGAGAAGAGGTTGCTCTCAGATTACATTATTGATAATGAGGGGAGCTTGTGTAGCACAAGAGATCAGGTCAGAGAGGTGATGAGAGAACTGTGTAAATTGGCCAGGGAAAAGGAGGGTGAGGCCACGTGTTCTTGACAGCTGGAAAAGAGGACTACAAGGCGGGAGATGTCATATTCAAGGAAGGGAGTCATGGCGTCGCCGTGTACCTCATTGAATCAGGAAAGGTGGAGATCAGCAAGGATGTTCAGGGCAAGAAGTTGGCGATTCAAACACTTGGCCCGGGAGACATATTCGGAGAGATGAGTTTTATCGATCGCGAGCCGCGATCAACTACTGCAACCGCCCTTGAAGACACCGTATTGGAGTTGTTGGATAAGGATTTCATTGATAGCGAGTTTAACCAGATATCCTCTGATTTCAGGACAGTAATTAGGGCCCTGGTAAATAGGCTGAGAGATACCACCCAGAAGCTTAGCGCCGCTCCTGGTGCGAGGCGCACTGAAGAGAGGACAAGCGCAAAGATTCGGATCAACTTCAAGAGTGCGAGCGATTTTTTCAGGGCTTACATAGGAAACCTCGGAACAGGCGGGCTCTTTATTCAAACAACCCAAACGGTTCCGGCCGGCGCCATATTGAACCTGGAGTTCAATCTCCCAGGAAGCGATCACTTCATTCAAGTAAAGGGGAAGGTAATATGGGTGAGATCGAAAGAGGAAAGCGACGAAAGGAAACCCCCAGGATTGGGAATCCAGTTCGTTGACATGAGTTCCGAGGACAACGAACGTCTCAGAAACTATATTGCCACGTTTAGATTTTAAGGCATTCCCATTTTTCTCAGGGCCTTTCACGGACCGAAGAGAAGCCTTTTTCGTGCGTTCTTCCCTGATGTCGATCACGATCAGTTCAGCACCCTCTTGGTGAAGTATTCGAGCGAGAGTATATCCTACGGCGCCCACTCCCTGAATAGCGAGCCTCAAACCGGATAGACTATTAGTCCCGAATGCCTCACGGGTACATGCACGCATTCCGCTCACAACCCCATGAGCGGTAAAAGGGGAGGGATTTCCAACCTCTTCTGATATTCCCAGTATGTAGTCGGTTTCCTTCCCGATGACCCGTGCATCGTCCATGCTGATCCCTACATCCTCGCCCGTGACAAAACGCCCATGAAAGGTGTCCACGAACCTCCCATATGCTCGCAGGAAAGCCTCAGTTTTCTGCTCGGGTTTCGCAATAATGACCGCCTTTGCACCCCCGGCGTCCACTCCTGATATAGAAGCCTTGCGTGTCATACCTCTTGCAAGTCTCAGCGCATCAATCAGGGCCTCTTCTTCACTCGGGTAGTACCATAACCTGGTACCGCCGAGGGCCGGACCCAAGGTTATGTCATGGATGACTACGATGGCCTTGAGCCCTGTGTTTTCATCACAGAAGAATGCAACCTCCTCCCAGCCATAGTCTTAAATTTTGTCGAATACCATGATTACCTCCTGGATGAATGTAGATAGAGAAATGTAATGTTATGCAGGTATTTATTTCGATTAACGATATATGGTATAGGTGAGATGAAAAAAAAGAATTGTACAGACTGACGGCAAGGAGCAATACGAGGCTGAATGCATTGTATCTCTCATTGATTATGAGTCTATATGATTAAGGGGGAATATGCAAACAAGGAATTCACCTAAAAATATCACGATCATACCTATTTTATCATAGGGATTCTCGGTAGTCTCCTCTCATGTACAAATGCAAGATAGTTATTCCGCTTCAAGAAAAGAATAGAATATAGTAGAAATGAAGTGACTACTCACGTAGTCAGTCCCGCCTTCGGCGGGATTTAGACTGAAGGCTTACAGTGATCAGAGGAGCACTATTGCCGCACTTTGTTGAAGAAACAGAAGCTTCTCGCAGCAAACATGGCTTCAAAATGCGCCGTATCCCCCTGATTTCCTAACAGTCTTCAGCCTATGGTTCGACAAGCTCATGGTCGTGAGCAAAGTCGAACGGCTCACCATCCTGAGCATGGTCGAAGGACAACCTATCTACCTCCTAAGAAACTCGAGCAAGTTTCTTTCATGTATAACCCTGAAGCGAAGCACCGGGGTCATGTGCTGAGTAGTTACGAAATGAAAAGAACGGTTCCAGGTTCAAGTGTTATAATTCTAGGGAATTTCAATCGGGAACAGTGAACGGCGAACCTTTCAATCCAGGTGGAAGCTGACGATAATTGCCTTTAATACGAGAGGACACGTAGTATGGTAAGGACAAAGCCCTTTGAGGAACATTCGCTTCTCTATGAAGCCTGGTTTGAGAAAAACAGGTTTGTGTATGACTCTGAGCTGCTTGCGGTACAAACTCAGTTGCCAGAAATGGGCAAGGGCGTTGAAATCGGCGTGGGGAGCGGCAGATTTGCTGCTCCGCTTGGCATTACAATCGGCATTGAGCCGGCAGTCGCCATGAGGGGAATGGCAAGAGACAGGGGGATTGAGGTTATTGGAGGGGCAGCAGAGGACCTTCCGTTAAAGGAATGTGCGTTTGATTTCGCCCTGATGGTAACGGCCATATGTTTTTTGGATAACGCCGAGGCCGCGTTACAGGAGGCATACCGGGTACTAAAGCCGAACGGTTCGCTCGTTATCGGGTTCGTTGATAAGGATAGCCTCATTGGTAGATCGTACCTGAGGAAAAGACATGAGAGCCTGTTCTACGGTATTGCCACGTTCTTTTCGGTTGATGAGGTTGTGAATTACCTGAGGAAATCAGGCTTTAGGGATCTCAAGTTTTCTCAAACGATCTTTCGTCCCTTAAAGGAAATTACGAGTATTGAGCCCATAAAGGATGGATACGGTGAAGGTTCATTTGTGGTAATACGGGCAAGAAGGTGAAACAGGAGAGAACGAAGGTCCGTGCTTCGTAATAAATGATTGATTTCATCGGTTTTTTTGAGTAAAAGGTTGGGGAAATCATTCTCTTAGGATCCATTTACGCAGATAACAAGGAGGATTAACGATGGACATCAAAACAATAGGGGTTATCGGCGCAGGCCAGATGGGGTCGGGTATTGCGCAGGTAGCCGCTTCCTGTGGGTTTGGGGTGGTCATGAATGATATAAGCCAAGAATTTGTTGATAGGGGATTTGGGGCGATTCAGAACAGCCTTTCCAGGTTGGTGAAGAAGGAAAAGATATCCTCCGAGCAGATGAGTACCATAATGTCCCGGATAAAGGGTTCAACAGGTGTCACCGATATGAGGGAGGTGGATTTTGTGGTGGAGGCCGCGACCGAGAATGAGGAACTCAAGCTCAAGCTATTCTCCGTGCTCGACGAAACCTGCGCCCCTGAGGTGATCCTCGCATCCAACACCTCCTCGATTTCCATCACCAGGATCGCCGGAGTCACGAAAAGACCTCAAGGGGTTATAGGCATGCATTTTATGAATCCCGTGCCGATGATGAAATTGGTAGAGGTGATAAGGGGTTTGGCGACCTCGGATGAGTGTGCAGCCATCACCATCGATCTCGCAAAAAGACTGGATAAGGCACCAGTGGAGGCGAATGATTTCCCTGGTTTTATCAGCAACAGGATACTCATACCCATGATAAACGAGGCTATTTACGCCCTCTTCGAGGGGGTGGGAAGTGCAAAGGCTATTGACGATGTCATGATTCTGGGGATGAATCATCCCATGGGCCCATTGACCCTGGCTGACCTTATCGGGCTCGATACGTGTCTTGCCATCATGGAGGTGCTGCATAGAGGCCTCGGAGATGCGAAATATCGGCCATGCCCACTGCTCAAGAAGTACGTGGATGCCGGCTGGCTTGGAAGAAAGACAGGCAAAGGATTCTATGACTATAGCCGGTAAGCACGAACAGAAGAGGGAAATACGCAAGTGACTGATTTTCGGGACTGCGTGGTAGGAAGTCCGAGATGGTACAGGGGTGAGATCAGGCGATGTTCGAGCGAGAGGTAAATCCGGAGGACATAAAGAAGGCGGATTTTGTGGTTGCGATACCCTCATACAATGAGGCGGATTCGATTGCCTTGCCTGTGCAGCAGGCGGACAGGGGCATACAGTCATATTTCAAGGATATGAGGCCAGTTATTATCAACTGCGACAACAACTCGGGAGATGGCACCAAGGAGATATTTCTGAGCATAAGGACCGATACGCCCAAGATATATATATCGACAGAACCGGGCGTAAAAGGGAAGGGCAACAATTTCAAGAACCTCTTTCAAAAAATTATTGATCTTGGGGCACAAGGTGTGGTGGTCGTTGATGCTGACCTGAAGAGTATCACCCCGGGGTGGATACGGCATTTGGGGGGACCCCTGTTTCAAGATTTTGGCTATGTTGCTCCTCTATACGTCCGCCACAAGTACGATGGCACCATAACCAACTCGATCGCCTACCCCCTAACGCGGTCGCTTTATGGCAGGAGGGTACGGCAGCCCATTGGCGGAGATTTCGGGTTTTGCGGAGATTTGGCCAAGATCTATCTCGAGAGCGATACCTGGTCAGATGCAGTAGCCAACTTCGGTATTGATATCTGGATGACGACCATTGCCATGAACGCAAACATCCCCATATGCCAGGCCTTTATGGGCAGGCCCAAGATCCATCGCGCAAAGGATCCCGGCGCGGATCTCGGCCCCATGTTTCGGCAGGTGATAGGGACCATGTTCGATATGATGGTGAAATTCTATCCTTTCTGGAACAAGGTAAAATGGAGTAAGCCGACTTCGATCTACGGGTTTGGTCTCGGAGAGACGGAGATGCCGCCGCCGGTGAAGGTAAACCAAGGGTTTTTGTTCGAGAAATTCCAGGATGGGTTCAACCGCTATCGTGATCCTTGGAAGAGGATCTTGCAAAGGGAAACGGATACCAAACTTCAGGAGATACGGGAGATGGATCAGGATCGATTCGAATTCCCCATTCATCTATGGATCAATGTCCTGATCGATTATGCCATTGCATACCGGGATCGGGTTTGGGAGGCGGATGAGCTTTTGGATTCCCTCATCCCCATATACCTGGGCAAGACCCTTTCCTTTGTGAAGAAGACCGAGAGGATGTCCGTAAAAGAGGCGGAGGAGTTGATCGAGGAGGAGTGTGTCCAATTCGAGGGCACCAAAGGCCTGTTACTGAAGCGTTGGGACACAAGGGACAATCAATAGATCACTTATTGATCACCTTTATTCGCAGGAGAATGAGCTATGACCAAGATATTAGTTGTCGATGACGAGGAACACATCAGGTTGCTTTACTCAGAGGAGTTGAGTGAGGCGGGATATGAGGTCATCACGGCCGCAGATGGTTTCAAGCTGATAGAGCGGATAGAAAAGGAAAAGCCTAATCTGGTGGTATTGGATATCAAGATGGTTGATTATAATGGACTAGATCTCCTGCAGGAGATTAGGAACAAGTTCTACGACCTGCCGGTAATTCTCTGCACTGCCTATGATACGTACAAAGAGGATATCAAGGCCATTGCCGCGGATTTTTATGTGATCAAATCCTTTGATTTAACGGAGCTCAAGAAGAAGATCGCAAGGGCATTGGAGGCCAACATCCCATAGCCCCCTTCTTTTGTCAGGTTTCCGCCCTGAGCATAAGGTACATACCAAAGAGTGAGAAGAGGAGGTTGGCGAGCCAGGCGCCTAACAGGGGAGGTAAGGCTCCGGAGAGGGCCAATGACCGAGACAGGCCGAAGGTGAACAGGTACAGAAAGCTGATACCTATCGCGATAGTGATGCTCAGGGGAATGCCGCCTCTTCTTTTCTTAAAGGCAAGGGGAATTCCCACGAAGGTGAGCACCAGAGAGATAAAGGGAAAGGCCATCTTGGTATTGAGCTCCACCTCTGATCTGGTTGAATCATAGCCCTCTTGCCTAATCTTTCTCGTATAGTCCCGAAGCCCCCAGAAGCTCATCTCCTCCAATGATTTCATAGCCCTCTCGAAGTTATCAGGTGTTTCAGGAAGATGTACGAGTTGGGAGGTGAATTTCATTGATCTCCGCGAGCCATCGGCTTGTATTTCTTGAACGAGCCCATCGCTCAGAAGCCAACCTTCCTCGCTCCATATGGCCTTTGTGGCATCGATCCTCTTGCGGAGTGTAAAGTCCTTATCGAAGAAGAAGATGGAAAGCCCTTCTATGGTCCTCTTTCTGCCGTCATAGCTTCGAATCTGATAAATAGAGTCCTTCCCCCTGTACCAGAGGTGAGATAATGTATAGGTTCCCTGTGGGCTCATTTTCTCGACCCGCGTGTTCCAGATATAGTTGGCCTTCGCACTGGTTATGGGAACAAAGGATTCCGAGAGAAAAAATGATCCTATTCCGATGAGTAGAGAGGCGACTATCAGGGGATAGGAGAGATTGAAGAGGCTGAGGCCGGAGTTTTTCAAAGCCAGTATCTCGTTATGTTTATTCATGATGCCCAACATCAGCATCACGGAGATGAGCACCGCGATAGGCACCATCTGTTGAAGGACGAAAGGTGTCTGATAGATGAAATATGAAAGCGTTACCCCTAATGAAACTCCTGCCTCAAGGAACTTGTCGATCTTTCCGAAGAAATCGATCACGAGGTAGATTACGAGAAAGGCAAGGAGCGAGATACAAAACAGGGTAAAGAACTCCTTTAAGAGGTAGCGTGTGATTATTTTCATATCAGGGTTATTTTTTCTATGTAATTTACGCCACCAAGGCACGAAGACACAAAGAATTATATAATGATCTCGGTTTTTTGGTGTGGCTGGACTATTCTCGTTCCTTCAGATCCAAGATTCTCACGATCTCATGGATGATGGCATCGATGAAGCGCTCTCGTTCTTTTCCCTTACGTGGAGCTCCTCCTTGGGGCAGCTTTCCAATCCCCTTTGGCTTGACATGGATAGGGGTGTTTCGAAACTCTATCCTTGGCTTTACTTTGAATTCAGGAGGGAATGTATCGGTAAGATACATCTCCTGGAAGGAGGAAAACTTAAGGGCATGGGCCGTGGCGGCGAGCACTCCGATCTCCCTTTCCGATACAAACCCCTGTCTGATGGCCTTGGTGAAGCCGGCCATAGACTCCCCTCCCTGGGTGCAGGAGATGTTGCCGTTCTTGTTTGCTACGATCATTGCATCCATGATCTCCTGCTCGGATACCTCGATCACGAAGATCTTTTTTTGACCGGCTGCTTCATTATAATCCCTTACCAGCTCGATTACCCGCGGCATGGACACAGGATTGCCGATCATGGCTGCCTGAGCCACACTCGGCCTCACCTCAACAGGGGTAAATCGTCGTTGAGCCGGGTCATCCTCAAGGTAGTAGCTATATACGGGATTTGCGTGTTCAGACTGGACTCCGATGATTCTGGGGAGCTCGTTAATGAGTCCGGCCTTAAGGAATTTCAGAAACCCGCTGATAATAGCGGTAATATTCCCAGCATTGCCGATTGGGACGACGATTACCTTATCATCTACCCAATAATCGAAGTCCTGAGCGATCTCAAAGGAATACGATTCCTGACCAAGGATCCTCCAGGCGTTCTTTGAGTTTAACAGGGCCACGGGATAGATCTCGCTCAAGCTCTCCACCACCTTCATGCAGTCATCAAAGAAACCGGGCATCTCCAGAACAGTTGCCCCGCTTCCCAGTGGTTGAGATAGCTGTTGCTCGGTGACCTTCCCTTCGGGCAGAAGCACGGCGGATTTCAGGAGATCACTGAGGTACGCGGCATAGAGTGCTGCCGAGGCCGAGGTGTCGCCTGTAGAGGCACATATGGTGAGAAGATCCCTCACGCCCTTGCCCTTGGCCAGATAGTTCAAGAAGCTCAGCGCACAGGCCATGCCCCTGTCCTTGAAGGAGAGACTCGGGTTCAGCCCCTCATTCTTGAAGTAAAACGGACGGCCTACTACTTCCTGCAATTGGTTGTTTGCTGCTACCATGGGGGTGTGGGCTTCTCCCAGGTAAACGATGAACTCCAGGGGGATAATGGGGGCAATGAACTCATAATATCGAAAGATGCCCTTCAGGGGATTGGCATTCAGCATCCTCCGGTAATCGAAGATCTTTCTCCAGAGGGCGCCATCTCTGACGGCTAATTCAGGGGTTGCCTGATGCTGAAGCATCAGTATGCCCCCACAAGAGGGGCATGTATAGAGCAGATTATCAATATCGTATTCAGCCGCACATGCCAGGCATCGGTACTGCATCCTTCCGGATGGTGCAGGCATGAGAAAGGCCCTGATGTCTTTTGGGAATTCAGCAAGCCTCATGTACTTCCTCCTAATCCGACCAGCCGTGGACACCGATAAGATTCACAAAACGACATCCCCCCATATTCTCGTGCTTGAGGTCTTCGCCCTTCTTGGTAACCTTTACCAATTCCTGTGTGTATTTGTCGCCGATGGGGATGATCAGCCGCCCGTTGTCTGCGAGCTGATTGATGAGTGGTTGGGGTATATGCGGGGAACCGGCCGTCACCATAATCGCGTCGAATGGGGCGTATTGATTCCATCCCAGGGTTCCATCAAAGGCCTTGAACAGGATATTATCGTATCCAAGCTGGGTTAAAAGCTTTCTGGCATGTACCAAGAGTGATTTGATCCTTTCTATAGTGTACACCCTGCTCGACAATTCAGCCAAGATCGCTGTCTGGTATCCGGAACCCGTGCCTATTTCAAGGGTGTTTTCTGTTCCTTTCAGCTCAAGGGCCTCTGTCATGAGCGCTACGATGAAAGGCTGTGATATAGTTTGCTTCTCTCCGATGGGGACCGGATGGTCGTTGTATGCCTCTCCGGCAAGGGCCTCTTCAATGAACAGATGCCTCGGGATTTTTCCCATGGCCTGGAGTACCCTTTCATCCTTGATGCCACGGGCTATTAATTGGTTCTTTACCATCCTCTCGCGTGCGAGTTTAAAATCGTGGTTGTGCGACATAAGACGCTGTAGCCCCTTCAGCTTTTTTTGGCTCAAAAATTGGAGGGCCGTAACCCAAAGTACAGTTGTCTACTGCCAGTTCTTTTCTCCTCATGCACCTGACGCTGAGCTGTTTTGATCTCGTTACTACGGCCTTTATGGCTACCCTCGCGCTGTGAGCCTTTTCTCATAGGATGAGCATTCCACGGGGCAGCATCAAATCAGGCCTCTATCTACGCCGCAGGCAGTCAAGGCCTCGAACTCATCGGCAGGCCTGAAGAACGGAAGGCCGTATGCATCGTAGATTTCCCCTAACCGCTTCAGGGTCGCCCTTACCCCATTCTGGCTCACGTACCGGGCAGGGCCATGCCAGCAATCGGGAAATCCGATCCCCAGTATAGCCCCGATATCCATACTATAGTAGTCCTTCACGACACCCTCATCGAGGCACATAAATGCCTGGTTCACCATAGCGAGCAGGAGCATCTCCTTGGCCTCTTCCCTTCCGGGTGCCGGCAGGGATGAGGTTCGTTCGATATGATCCAGCACCGATGTATCGGGCTTGAGCCCCTCTTGATAGAAGCAGGGTTTCCCTGCTCCCACGTAGCCCGCCTCATGTAGGTTGATGAGGGTCTTCGGCACTGAGAAGATGTCGGGCCTTCTTGATTGTATGAAAAGTCCGGCATGATATATCACATTTCCGCCGGCGGTGCCATACACATGAAGAGGCCCCTGAGGAAAGCCGGCCTCCAGGGCCAGGCGGTCTATCTCCCAGGGATCAAGGCCCATTTCGATGAGATAAAAGCCGGTCATCACAAACACACCGAAGGTACGGCTGGTATAAAAGCCGGGCCCATCTCCCACGACGATGCATGTCTTTCCCTGCTGACGCCCGCAGGTGACCGCAGTAGCCAGCGCTGAGCCAGAGGTCTTAGGTCCCTGAACCACCTCCAGGAGAGGCATCAGGGGTACCGGGGAGAAGTAGTGCATGCCCACGACCTGCTCCGGGCGATCTGATTGTGCGGAGATATCCTCCATTGGTATGGTTGAGGTATTAGAGGCAAAAAGGATCTCGGGATTGACCTCCTGCGCCTTTTTCAGGATCTCTTGCTTCAGCCCCAGATCCTCGAATACGGCCTCGATCACCAGGGGGATGCCTCTGAGTTCACCATAATCATCGGTGACCCTGATGCGACTCAAGAGCTTATCCTTGCGCTCTTGCGGCCAACGGCCCTTATGAACCAGTAGTTCAAGCTCGGTGCCGATCTTCTCCACAGCCGCCTGAACGGTCGTCTTGTCGACGTCTATGAGCATGACCTCTATGCCGTTATCAGCACAAACCTGAGCCACTCCCTGTCCCATCAATCCGGCTCCGATGATAGCTATTTCCTGGACAGGGACGGCCTTTTTGGGGTCGATACGTGCCAGGTTGGGGGCAAGGCTCGTAACAGCGAAGAACAGATCGATCTTGTTTTTGACATTGGGCTCTGAGATCAGAGGGGCGAAGTGGCGCACCTCGTTTCGAACCGCTTCATCAAAGGGCAAGCCAAGCCCCTCCTCAATGACGTCAACAGCAGCCTTGAGATATGGCCTCTGCGGGCATACGGTATAGCGGGCCCGGGCCTTTTTCATGAGCTCGACCTGCTCCTCTTTGCTCAAGGGTTCAGTTCCGTTCCACGTTGGATCGTAGTTCCTGTTCACGATATCTTGATGAGCTTCTATCCATTTCCGGGCCTCGGCAAGGATTTCATCTGCGTGACCTATAGTTACGATGCCGGAGTGAGCGTAGAACTCGACGGGCAATATCTTCCCCTCCAGGACGATATCAACGGTAGCCTTGAGTCCAAGGATTCTCCTCAGGGTTTCCGGTCCGCCGCCAGCGGGAAAGAGCCCTACGGTGACCTCGGGAAGCCCCATCTTGGATCCTGGTGCGGCAAAGATGTGGTCACAACCCCACAGCAGCGTCTCGAAGCCTCCTCCCAGGGCTGTTTGACCGAAAAGGAGGGCAACAACCGGAAAAGGGCTCTTTGCCAGGGCCTGGAGGGCTTCATGGAATTTGAGCACGAGGTGCTTGAGGTCACTAACAGACGGGTCTTTGGTGATCTCCATGAGGTTTGCCCCGTCCAGGAAGCTCTTGTCCTTCAAAGAGCGAAGAATCACGCCCTTGACGCCGTCGCACCGAGCCTGATCCGCAGCTTTTCCCAGATCGGCGATGAGCTGCTCCCCTATGGTGTTGACAGGCCCTGGCGTGTCGATCTCAAAGATGGCGATCTTTTTGTCGCGCTCGATCCTGTATCTGATCTGCTCCATGTTCGTATCTCCTTTTGTTTTCTCTCCTCTAAGAAAGCTGTCTCCTCTAAGGGCGGTCAGAGACGATGGCTCTTCCGGTCATGGTTCTTCCCTTCACATGGAGTGATGGCCCGCCCTGGTGCGATGTGTTGAAAATACACAAATGCCCAGGTTATATTCTATAGCAGCAACCTTTACGAGAACGGTCCCTTTCTATAGGTCTGGGCCAGGGAGTATTGGATGATTGGAGCATTGTAAACCATCGTATCGGATACCCTCCACAAAAGGTCCATGGGAAACCGTGTTGGCGCGTCCTTTTCCTGAATTTAAAAATCCCTCCTTCAATGTGAGACCAGTACTCCACCACTCCAGTACTCCATTACTCCGACAATCCCATGCTCTCTTGCATATGGCCTTTCAGGGAACCCGGATAATGATGGCCTCCCCCTGGGTGAGGCCGCCGCATATGGCGGCGACCCCGAGTCCTCCCCCACGCCTTCTCAACTCATAGGTCAAGGCCATGGCGATTCTAAGGCCCGATGCTCCCACCGGATGACCGATGGCTACGGCGCCGCCGTTGACATTGGTCTTTGCGATGAGCTCATACCACCTTTTCTCATCCCCTCCTGCCAGGATCTTGGTGCTCACAAGGGGCATGGCGGCAAAGGCCTCATTGATCTCAATCAGGTCCATATCGTCGATGCTCATGCCGTTTCTGTCCAGCACCTTCTTGATGCTCATGGCGGGAATCCAGGAAATGCCATAGGGCATATCGGTTTCACCGGCCTGATCGATGATCGTACCGAGGATTGGCAGGCCCAGGGATTTCGCCTTCTTTTCCGTCATAGCTACCATGGCAGAGGCGCCGTCGTTGAGTCCCGGTGCATTTCCGGCGGTGGTCGTCTTTGAGCCGAATACAAGGGGAAGTCTCTCGATCAGGGCCAGGCTTGTGTCGGGCCTCGGCATCTCGTCTTCTGAGAAGATATACTCGCTCCTTCCCTTCCTGACCTTGATGGGCACGACTTCATCCTCGAATTTCCCGGCCCTCATGGCATGCGCCCATTTCAGGTGTGAGCCGAGGGCGAATGTATCGAGCATTCGCTTGGAGATGCCGTACTTCTCCGCCCCATCCGAGGCATCCACCGATACTGGATTGTAGCCCGGATAGGTGATGGGGTAAATCGGATCAGGAAGCCTTACTTCCCCGATCCTCACACCGGTTCTCAATTCCCGACTAAAGTGGGGAACCCGGCTCATGGACTCCACCCCGATAATCAGGGCTGATTCAAGTTCTCCGAGGCGCATCCCCCACAGGGCCATGCGAAGCCCGGTGAGCGGTGAGCAACATGCCGTGTCGAGGGTGGTGGTGAACACGTCTCTGCCCAGTTTCAGCCCTATCTGCCTCCCGCTCACGGAACCCGATTCAAAGGAGCTCGGAATACAGTTGCCAACGAAGATCTGATCTATCTCATCGGTGATATCTGCTCCGGGCGCGGTGAGGGCTGCCTTTGCCACATGGACCGCCACATCAAGCGGCTCCGTCTGCGAAAGGGATCCGAGGTACCTGCCAAAGGGACTGCGCTTGGCGCTCACGATCACATATATTTCTGGCATTTGATCTCCTTATTTATTGTCCCACTCGGGGATTGGGAGAAAAACCCTCGCCTTTAGGCGAAGACTTTAGTATGCCCGAAGGACAGGAGAAACCGCAGAATACCCGCCTGCCTGCGGAACGCTCCAAGCGTTGAAACCATGACGCAGCAACTGCGAGCACCGGGTAACCATGCCCGACCGGCGCAAAGGCATAGCGGGCAGGTCGAACAAGGAATATCGAATATAGAGGTGATCACTTCGTAATTCTGCGGTTCGTTGTTCACTATTCGATATTCAATCTACGGTCTTTCCGGGCTGGCGAGTCGAATTCATTCGACGAAGCCGTGTCAGCCCGTCAAGCTACCGGCTTCAGCCGGTAGTAGTCGACTTCATCTCAGAAAACCACGTCCTCCGGGCGTGAATTCTTTACTGTACTTTTCCCAATAGCTGATCAGCGAGCAAGGCCCTCTGAAAGGGGGGCTGCTCTATCAGCAGCTCGAGGGCCTTTGCATCCCGGTAAAAGCGTTCGATATGAGCTTCCGTCATATACCCATATCCTCCGAATATCTGAACGGCCTCATAGGCAGTCCGATACGCCGCCCTTGTTGCGGACATCCTGGCCATAAGGGTTTCCCTGGTATCAGGCCTGCCCCTGTCAAATGACCATGCAGCCTTATAAACCATGAGCCGTGCCATCTCAATGTCCACATAGGTATCTGCGAGTTTGTTTCGTATGGCGCCGAAACTCACGATTGCCTTCCCGAACTGCTCACGCTTTTTGCTGTACGCCACGGCCCTATCCCATGCGCCCTGGGCAATCCCTGTGCCCATGGCAGCGGTTTCAACTCTCAGCTCGGTGAAAAAATCCCGCAGCTGCTCGTCCCCGCATTGGCTCCGGCCGACGATGTTCTCCTCAGAAACCATCACCCCGTCAAAGGTTACCCGGTCCACCGGGATCATTCTCATACCCATCTTATCCCCCATGCCCGAGACCGAGATGCCCTCTAATGAAGGCTCAAGCAGGAAATTCGACTGTATATGAGGGGCATCGGAGCTGCTCCGGCATGCCACGATCATGTAGCTGGCAATAGTTCCGAGGGTAACGAAGGACTTTGCTCCATTGATCACGTATCCATGGTTGGTTGCCCGTGCAGATGTCTCGATCGATGAAAAAGCAGGGGCTTCCTCGAGGACCGCGGCAGTAACAATGCCTTGACCCTGTGCAACCAGAGGCAGGATCACGGACTTTTGATCTTCCCTGCCATGCCTCAGGATCATTTCAGATCCGAACCCTGCCAGGGCCAAAGCCATGCCCATGCCCGAGTCCTGCCTGCAGAAGGCTTCGACGATCAGGGAATGCTCCAGAAGCCCGCAGCCTTGCCCTCCCGTTTCTTCAGGAAATCGGGCGCCGAGGAACCCGAGTTCGCAGGCCTTTTTCCAGACGCCCACAGGAAACTGCTGCTTTGCGTCAAACTCCATCGCCATATCCGGGTCGAACTCGCCGAGGGCGAATTCCCTGGCCGCGGTTTGGATATCCCTTTGTTCTTTGGTGAGCTGAAAGTCCATCAGAGCCCCAATACCTTGGCGATGATCCTCTTCATGATTTCGTTTGTTCCCGCATAGATGGGGTGGGCCCTCGCATCCCTGAAGAATCTCCCTACCTTGTAGTCCTCAAGGTAGCCATAATCACGGTATAGGTCCAGACAAAGGGAGACCACTCTGTTGGCCATCTCCGCTGTCCACCATTTGGCCATGGACACCTTTTTGATCACATCCTCGCCCCCAAGGTGATCTCTGATGAGGCTGTTCAGAAAGGTGCGGCCGATCTCCACGTCGGTGGCCATCTCGACGATCATGGTCTGGCTCATTGACAGGCCCTCGCGTGCTCCACGGAGACCCCTTTGTTGGGAAAGAAACCTAAGGGTCATCTGAAGGACCGCCTCGGCTGATGACTGGGACATGATGGCGCTTACCAGCCTCTCCTGCTGGAGTTTCTCCATCATGTAGTAAAAGCCTTTTCCTTCTTCCCCCAAAAGGTTGGCTGCCGGGACCTTACAGTCTCTGAATATGAGTTCACCGGTATCCTGGCTATGCCAACCGGTTTTCTCAAGGTTTCTCCCCCTTGAGAACCCAGGTGAGCCCTCTTCCACGCAGATGAGGCATATATCCTTATGGGGGGAACCGGATTCCTGTTGTGTCTTGCAGGCAACCACGACCAGGTCGGCGAGCATGGCGTTTGAGATGTATATCTTCTCACCGTTGATGATATAAGTATCTGCCTGCCTCACGGCAGTCGTCCTGATGGAGGAGAGATCGGAGCCTGCATCCGGCTCGGTCATTGCTACGGCGAGGATCTTATCGCCGGACACGCACCCGGGGAGCCACCGTGCTTTCTGCGCATCAGTTCCGAAGCCGTGTATGTAAGGGGCCACTATGTCGCTGTGAAGTCCGGCCATAAGGCCGTGGACCCCGGCATAGGCCATCTCCTCTGTGATGATAAAGGAATACTCAAGGCCAAGCCCTGCACCCCCGTACTCCTTCTCAACCCAGGGGCAGAGGTATCCCTGCGCTCCCATGCGCTTCCATGCGCTTCGCGGGACAATCCCCTCTTTTTCCCATTGATCGTAAAAAGGGAGTATCTCCCGGGAGAGGAAGGCCTTGAATGCTTCCCGATAGGCGTGATGCTCCTGTGTATCCAGAACGTCATGCATGGCGTATGAGCGAGGCAGCTACGAGAGCCACCTCTTTCTTCTCTTGTAGTGCTTTACCTCCTTGTAGCTCTTTCTGTTTCCGAGCTGGCTCAGGCCCAGGTAGAACTCCTTGATATCCTCGTTCTCCTTGAGCGAAGCCGAGGGACCGTCCAATACAATCCTGCCGTTCTCCATGACATAGGCATGGGTTGAGATCGAAAGGGCGGCAAAGGCATTCTGCTCCACGAGCAAAATGGAGGTGTTTTGCTGTTTGTTGATGAGTTCAATGATTCGAAAGATCTCCTTTGCCATGGTGGGGCTTAATCCCAGAGACGGCTCATCGAAAAGCATCAACTTAGGTCTGGCCATTAAGCCCCTTGCAATGACCAACATCTGCCGCTCTCCTCCGGAAAGATAGCCGCTTACCCTGCGCCGCATACTCATTAGGCGGGGAAAGTAGCGGTAGACAGTGTCCATATCCTTTTTAACTTCACTCGTATCACTTCTGGAATAGGCCCCCACCACGATATTCTCCTCTACGGTCAGCTGCTCGAAAAGGGGCCTTCCCTCCATGACCTGAACAATGCCAAGTCTCACGATCTCCTCGGGGCTCTTTTGGTCGATTCTCCGGCCCTCGAACTCGATATTCCCATCGGTTACCTTTCCCAACTCGGTCTTTAGAAGGCCGGAGATCGCTTTCAGGGTAGAGGTCTTTCCTGCCCCATTGGCCCCTAAAAGGGCTACGTTCGCGCCTTTCGCGACATCCAGCGAGACCCCTTTAAGGACCAATATCACATCGCTGTAGATTACCTCGATGTTGTTAAGGGATAGCATAGTCTACTGCTTCTTCGGTGGAGGAACGATCGTAAGGGTCGCGGCAGCGATCCTATCCGTATCAAGGCCGGTAGCATTGATCTGGTAGACGCCCGGGGGCAGAGGCTTGGCCTCCTTGAGGTTCGGCGTTAGCAGAGGCGTCCAGCCCACCTGAAAGAGCCAGTTGAGGGTTGCAGTAGGCGCCATAGCAGCGGTGAAGTTCCCCTGTTCATCGGCAGTGGCAACGGCAATTCCCACGGCATTCTCTCCCTCTGTGACCCCTTTCATCTTCAATCCCGGTGGAAGAACCATCTCTACAGAAATCATTTCTTTGGCTTGAAACCCCGAGCCTTTAAAGGATATCGGTTGTTTGATTAGGGCCGGGGACAGAAAGGTCTCGGCCGGGATGACCTCGAGGGTCGCTGTGGGGCCTGTTTTCGACGTGATGGTCTGGCATGAAAAAACACTCAATGCCAGTCCCATGATCATAATAAGGCTGATTACCTTTGCATTTCTCATCTCTCGCCTCCTTTCCCTATCTTCCTAGAATGTATGAAGGCTTACTGCATCGGGTACCTTTCGCCAGTCAGTGATGGGCATGATTTTACCGCCTTTCACCCTGTAGATTTTTACCTCCAGGCTCCCCCTCCTGGAAGAGGGAGAGTATGCGCATGGACCCTGTATGCCTGCCCTTTCAAAGCCCGTGATCCTTTGATAGGCCTTGTACACCTCGTCAGCATTGAGTTTCTTGTAACCGACCTCTTTGAGGGCTTCCTTTACGCCGGCAACATAGGTCATTGCCCAGGACATTCCCATGCCGTATACCTCATTATACGCATCAAGGGCGCCGCGGTATTTCTTCCAGAGCTCGGTAGGCTCCTTATTCATCAGAGCATCGGTACCCCTCTGAAAGAATGACACAATCGCAGTCCCCTCCAGGGCATCGGCGTGAATGCCGATACCCAGGGCAGTGGGTCCCCAGTAGCCGTTCAAGAATTGAATCCTCTTGGTGAGCCCCAAGGCATAGGCATCCCTGATGACATTGGTCGGGGTCGGATCAACGCCACCAGCATAGATGTAGTCTGCGCCGCCCTCAGCAAGCCGGGTAAGATAGACGTCGTGTTTCAGGGTGCCCGGTGGGAAGAACTCAGGGGGAAGCACTTTGATTCCCCGTGATTCGGCATATTCCTTTCCTCCCCGGAGAGGCTCTCTGCCGTAAGGGTTATCCCAGCTGAGATATCCCACGACCGGCGCCCCTGATTTTCCCTTTGCCTTCCAGTCATCCATAACCCAGCCCATTATGGCGGCAAAGGCATCTTGATACGCTGGCCCCCATATAAAGGTTCTTCCCAGGTGAGCCTGAAATTCCCCGTCTCCCGGCACGAGTTGGGCCCTCTTATCCTTTTCAATGAGCCTGGCCAGCGCCTTTCCGATACCGGTGCTGATGGAGTTGACCATCAAGAGCCTTGGAGTTCTTCTGTAACGTTTGTAGGCGGATACGGCCCTGGCAACATCGTATCTGGTATCGATACCGATGAACTTTATCGTTATCCCCTCAACTCCGCCTTTTGCATTAATCTCCTTGATGTAGTCCTCGAGCCCCATATCAGCGGGTACGTTAAGGCCCGCGATAGGACCCGTGTAGTCCGCCAGGCTCAGGTAGATAACCTCTTTTTCCTCTGCAAAGGATGCTGTGCTGAAAACCCCCAGGCTGAGGCCGACCCATGCAGCAATTACGAGAAAAAGCAGACATTTCTTTTTCATGGCATTCCCCCCTTTCTTTGTTTCAGGTTTGCTACCTTTGTGCTCAAGATATGTGCTGCACCTATCACCTCCTTTCTTTTCCTAGTAGGCAAAGGGATAGAGCCTATAAGAGGCCTTGAAGATCTCCCATCGGTGCGCCAGTCCTCTTGGCTCAAAGATCAGGAATATGATGACCGCCAGACCGAAGGCAATCAGGCCGAGAGCAGCGGCCGGGGAAGTACCAAGCCATGGCAATGACTTGGCAAGCGCCGGAGAAGTGAACATGACGGCCTCATTCAGGATGCGAATGAACAGCACGCCGAAGAAGACGCCCGGAATGCTCCCCATGCCTCCGATTATCAGCATGCCCACATATTCGAGTGCATGGAGAAGGGTAAATTGTTCGGCGTTGACCACGGTGATCAGGTGTGCCCATAGAGAGCCGGCAATGCCCGCGTAGAAACACGCGATGAAGAAGGCGAGCAACTTGTAGTGATAGAGATTCACTCCCATCACCTCGCCGGCGAGATCGTTGTCGCGTATTGCCACGAAGGCCCTCCCAACCTTGGTCCTCATGAGGTTCCTCGCGGCATAGGTCATGATAACCATGACGGTCATGATGATATAGTACATCCTCTCATCGGTGTCGAACTCGAAGCCTCCCACGCTCGGGTAGGGGGGATAGAGCCCCTTAAAAGAGCCGGTTATATCCAAGTGAAGGATAAGCCAGATGACGACGAAGTGGATGGCTATGGTTGCCATGGCCAGGTACATACCCTTGATCCTCAAGGAAGGCGCGCCGCCGATGATGCCGACTGCTCCTGCTACAATGCCGGACAAAGGCAGGGCAAGCCAGAAGGAAACTCCGAAATGGATGGTGAGCACTGAGGATGTATAGGCGCCAATGGCCATGAATGCAGCCTGTCCAAAGGAGATCTGCCCGCAGTAGCCGCTGACGATCTGGAGCCCCAGTACCGCAATCACGCTAATTGCCAGGAGATTCATAAAGCTCGTGAGGTAGTAGGAGCCAAACAGCGGGAAGAGGTACAGAACTATGAGGGCGGAGATAAGTATGGTCCAGTGCTGCCAGGTCCTTACTATGGCAATATCCTGGGCATAACTCTTGTCGAATACACCGCACGGTCTCATCTGTCATATCCTTTCTATCCTGACGAGCCCAAACAGACCGTAGGGCCGTATAAGCAATATGAGGAGAAGGGCCACATAGGCGACCACATCCTTAACGCCGCCGCCTACCAGAGGATCAAGGTAGCCGGCACCCACGTTTTCCACGACACCCAGGAGAAGACCGGCTATGAAGGCTCCGAGCAGGGAATCGAGGCCACCGCAGATCGCAACGATAAGGCCATTGATCCCAATGTAGGGAAGCATATAGTACACATCCATCACATTGGCCGTGGCGATTCCCCCTACGGCAGCCACGAGAGAGGAGAGGATCCAGATATAAGAGAATATATTCCTCACGCTCACGCCCACGCTCTGAGCAAGCCGATGATCCTCTGCCGTTGCCCTCATGCCGAGTCCCACCTTGGTGAGCTTAAAGACAAGGGAAAGGGAAACGAACAAGAGCACTGCCACAAAGAAGCTTATGAGCTGATTGATCGGGATGGAGAGCCCGTGCACCGTGAGATTGCCGGCAGGCAGAAAGGCAGGCAACGACCTTGATCCCCCCTTTAGGTAAAGGACGAAGACACCCTCCAACGCGATAAAGATTGCGAAGGTCATCAAGAAGGCGGCGAACAAAGGCTGTCCGATAAGCGGCCGGAGTGCCAGTCTTTCAATGAGAATCCCTATCAAGGCAGTAAGGACAAAGGCGGGCACCAGGCTGATCCAGGCGGGTAGACCGAGACCGCCGAAGAATAGCCAGAAAAAGAGCGCTCCAAACGCGACGAGTTGCCCATGGGCCAGGCTCACCACATGGGTGGATTTGTAAACCAGCACAATGGAGGCCCCCACGAGCGCATAGAGGCTTCCCACCATGAGTCCGGTTACCGCCTGCTGAAGAAATCCGATCACCTCTCCTCCTATACTTCATTCACATGGATTGAGGTTTCTATCTTTCCCTTCCTTCCATCCCTGTAGGTAACACTTGCCTCCACCCGGTATTCCTCTTTATCGCTGTAAAGAACATCGATAAGATCTCGGTACCGATCCTCGACAAAGGTCCTCCTGAGTTTTCTTGTTCTGGTGAGCTCGTCCTCGTCGGCGTCGAATTCCTTGTAGAGGTTGACGAATTTTCGTATCCTCGTCCACTCCGGCAGGGTTTGATTGACCTTGACGATCTCGCCGGTGATCAGATTCAATACCTCTCTTTTTTGTGACAGATCGGTAAAGGTCGTATAGGCTACGCGATGGTTTTCGGCAAACCTTCCCACGTTATCGAGATCGATGTTGATTATAGCGGTAACGTAGTGCCTTTCCGGGCTGCCAATGACCAGGGCATCCTTGATATAGGGACTGAACCTGAGCCGTATCTCCGTGTACTGGGGCGAGAACTTCTTTCCTCCGGCAAGCTCTTTGAGATCATCCATTCTGTCGATCACGATGAGGTGGCCGTCATCGGTGAGGTAGCCGAAGTCACCGCTACAAAACCATCCTTCTTTGATCTTTGCCTGGGTAGCATCCTGGTCCTTGTAATAGCCTTCGTAAGGGTATCTGTTCTTGATGAGTATCTCTCCCTCATCTGAGAGCTTGATCTCAACCCATGGAACAGGCGGGCCTGATGTCTCGGGCCTGATATCCCCTTGCCTGGGCATGGTCATCACACCCTGTTCCGTGCTCCCGTAGAAGAGCCGGATCTCAATTCCGAGGGCCTTGAAATAACGGATGATATCAGGGCTGACCGCTGCGCCGGCCGAATACACGGCCTTTGCCCTTGAAAGCCCCAGCCTGTCCCTCAGTTGTCTGAAAACGGCGTGGTAGGTGAGGAAATAGAGGATCCTCCACAGGACGGGAATTTTCTTATTCCCGTTCTCCAAATCTGCAACCCTGAGGCCGATGGGAAGAGCGAGCCGATAGATGAGACGCCTCAAATAGGTGGAATCTATCATCCTGGCCTGGATCATCCGGTTTAGATTCTCCCATAGCCGGGCGGCAAAGAAGAGCACATCAGGGCCTATCTCCCGTATGTTTTCCTGGACCGTTTCGGGCTCTTCGGGAAAGCTCGTGATCATGGGACCGAGGATCGTGGCGGCAATGCCGATGCCCTGTTCGGTGATCCAGGCCGGTGGTATAAAGGAGAGGTATTCGTAGTTTTTTCCAAACCAGCCATCGAGCTCACCCCACTCCCTGATGGAGTCAACCAGCCACCTTTGACTGAGCATAGCCCCCTTGGGGAGTCCCGTGGTGCCAGAGGTGTAGCAATAGGCACCGATATCGTCGTTCCTTCCCTGATCGAGGAGCTCATCGAAAAGGGAAGGGTGTTGTCCTTCGTACTCCTTGCCGAGCCCTATGACCTCATCGAATGAGATAAGCACGGGATCGGTGTAACTCCAGAGACCTTTGGGATCCCAGTAGACTACCTTTCTGACCTTGGGGATCTCCTGCTTTATCTCCAGAAGCTTGTCCACCTGCTCTTGATCGTGGGCGACAACAAAGGTTGAGTCCGAGTGATGCACGAAATACTTGATTTCCGCGGGCAGGCAGTCGGTGAATATGCCGACCGCAGCTCCCCCAGCTGATTGAACGGCGAGCTCTGCCCAAAACCATTCAGGTTTGTTCTCACCTAATATCGAAACCTTATCACCCCTTTGAAGCCCCAGGCTTATCAGGCCAAGGCAGAAATGTTTCACCTTCGTGTAGTAATCTTCCCAGGTATACTGTTTCCAGATTCCCTGGTCCTTGACCCTCATGGCAACTATCTTGTTGCCGTAGGTTCTGTGGTTCTCCCGCAAGATCTGGGGCAATGTCTCAAGAGGCATATGCTTACGCTCCGCTGCGCACTTTACTGTATTTGCTACTCCTCTCCGAGGTAGGCTTTTATCACCTTCTCGTCGTCTCTTATCTCTTGGGGTAGTCCCTCGGCGATCTTAGAGCCGAAATCCAGCACGGCTACCCTGTGGGAGATATCCATCACCACATCCATGTCATGCTCGACGAGCACGATGGGTATCCTTTTGAGCTCATAGATATCGAGGATAAACCGGGCCATATCCTCTTTCTCCTCGACATTCATGCCGGCCATGGGTTCATCCAAGAGGAGCACGGATGGATTCATACAAAGGGCCCTGGCCAAATCCACCCGCTTTCTCTGCCCATAGGGAAGCGAGCCGACCACCTTTTTCCGAATGGGCTCCATCTCCATCAGATCGATGATCTCCTCCACCTGGCGGCGATGCGCTATCTCCTCTCGCCTCGCAGGGCCAAAGAAGAGGCAGCCCGGCAATGCGCCGCGTTTCATATGGATGTGCCGTGCGGCCATCAGGTTATCCAGAGTGCTCAGGCCGGAGTACAGCTCGATGTTTTGAAATGTCCTGGCAATACCCAGGGTGGCGATTTTGTGCGGCTTAAGGGTGGTGAGATCTTTCTCACGGTAAAGCACGGAGCCCTCATAGGGATGATAGAAGCCATTGATGCAGTTGAGAAGACAGGTCTTCCCAGCACCATTAGGGCCGATAACGGCAAGTATTTCTCCGTCACGTATATCGAGATCTACCCGGTTCAGGGCCTGCAATCCACCGAAGGAAAGGGAGAGATCAGAAATACGCAGTATAATCCCATTTGCATTGTGAGGCATTGAGTACCCAGCTTCAGGCTTTTTTCAGCTTACTACTGCCTCAGTCGATAGCCTTGGGGGAATGGTTGTCCATCTATGTACACATTCCCGTTTTTGTCAAGGGAAAATCTCCCCCTGGCAATTAGCTCTATGGTGAGGGGAAGAATGTTCCAATCACCTATCTCCTTGAGCCGCTTCTGGTGTTCCTCGACCACCTTTCGAAAGGTGAGCCCGTCTTCCAGGAGATCCGGTAGCGGTGAAGGCAATTCTACGGGTAGGGAATCCGAGACCATGAGAAGGGGTCCGGTATCCACACCCTCATCCGTCCAGATAGTCGATGAACGCAAGGATGTTTCCCCACTTGCTATCGCGTCTTCCACTGCATGATCGCCGACATATCGCCTTTTTCCGTCGGGGGTGAGTATGGAGAGATCTGCTGGATGCACGTTGACACACCTGTTTAATGTCAGATAGCTCATGTATCCCGCAAGCACAATGAGATCTATACCGAAGGCCTCAACCAGGCGAGAGGCAGTGGCGTCATATTCCCTCCTGGCAGCCATGCCCTCAGGGGTTGAGGTGGTTCTCTTCAATCCCTTGAGCTCGTGGAATCTCCGAATATCGTAGCTGATGTAAGGTATTCCTGCATATCGGGCAATCTGTTCCCCACCGGATTTCCCGTCGGAGCGGTCACTGAATAGAAAGACCACCCGAAAAGGGGGACCCCCGGGATCTTTTTCTAATTCCCGCTGCCTTTCGATACAACGGATTACATTGGTTCCCGAGCCTGACATGAACGCGGCGACCTTCATGGCCCTTCCCTTTTCTTTGGGATCGAAGATGGGCGTGAGTTTCATGAGTGCCTTTTGCCTGGTGAGTCCTTCTCTACAGGTAATCTTGATATCCTGGTAAAAAGTTCCATTTCCCTGCCCGCACGGGAGGGGATTAAGGGGAAGGGGGAGTAACTGCTTGGAACGCAGCCTTGTTTACCCTCATCTGCACTCTCTGTTATACTAAAAATTTTTGTTTCCTTGATCGATCTTGAGGTATTCCCTTTGTACATGGTCTTTTTAAAATAATCGTGACTACTCACGCAGTCAGCCCGAAGCTGTCTAGACTGTCCTTCGACTTTGCTCAGGATGGTGAGCGAAGCCGAACCAAAGGCTTAAAGGGGTCAGAAGAGCCTTATTGATGCACTTTGTTGAAGAAACAGCAGCTTCTCGTACCAAATATGGCTTCAAAGTGCGCCGTATTCCCATTTTTTTCTAACAGTCTTCAGCCTACAGCCTATCTACCTGAATAGTTACAAATAATCAAGATCGATTATGATCCTGTTACATCACTGCCATAATCTTATAGGCAAGATAGGGTATCACGAACAATCTGCTTGACAATGATTGCATTTGCCCTATGTATAGAGGTCAAGACGATAGCATGAAAATCAGAACCATCACAGCAGGCTTTCACCTTGAGCTTCCCCTTGACGAAGAAAGGGTTCGTCATATCGCCCGGTTTGCGAACTCCGCAAAGAAGGAACTCGAGCAGAATGGGCACGTGGTGCAAACGGTACGGATGGCGACCCAACCGTGGGAGGAATACTATACCTCCAAGGCGCAGATCGTGTCCTTGGTGCAGTCGCTGGAAGCTTACGCCGCCACATACGCTATTGACTATTACAATGTTGGTCCCACAAAGAACCCCGGGCTCATCCCCCTCGTTTATGATTTGATAAGCAATACCTCAAGGCTTTTCTGTACGGTTCCCATAGCCGATAAGAGGAGAACAGACTACGAGGCGGCCAGACAAACGGCGGCCCTTATCAAAGGATTATCAACAATCAGCCCGGACGGATTCAGCAATCTGAGGTTTGCCGGGCTGTTCAACAGTGGGCCTGGAGGGGCCTTTTTCCCGGCGGCCTATCACCAGGGCCCAGACTCCTTTGCGATCGGAACAGAGAACAGCGATCTGGTGTTCAAGGCATTTTCCCATGCGCGGGATATAGAAATGGCCGGCCGGATTCTCAAGGAGATCCTTATGGAGGAATTTACGAGGATCGAGGAGATAGCAATCCAGATAAGTGAGAAACAGGGGATGCACTACGAGGGAATAGATGTTTCAATTGCACCCTCTGTGAATCCGGATGAAAGCGTTGCATTTGCCTTTGAGCAGTTGGGATTGGGCAGATTTGGGGATGCCGGGACACTGGCGATCGCAAAGATAATCACTGACACCATCAGGGACTTAGAGGTCAGGAAATGCGGGTACTGCGGTTTGATGCTGCCCGTTCTCGAGGACTATGGCCTGGCCATGAGGAACATCGACGGAACCTTTAATCTCACTGATTTGCTGCTTTATTCATCGGTTTGCGGGACCGGATTGGATACCATTCCGCTGCCGGGTGATGTCAGCGAGGAGAAACTGTATGCGCTGCTCTTGGATATCGCATCGCTCTCCAATAAGTTGGATAAGCCGCTATCGGCGAGGTTGATGCCTGTTCCACATAAAAAAGTTTGGGAAATGACCGATTACAAGTTCGAGTATTTTGCGAACACGAAGATCATGGATGTCTAAAACCAACTTGGATCAAAATTGCTAGTAGTTATGAATGTCCTTGCGAACGAATGTGAAGCAATCTGAATATGATAGATTGCCACGTCGCTCCGCTCCTCGCAATGACATGATTGCAACGTGATATAAGGTAAGCTAATTATTGGGCTACGAACGGCGAGAGCATTCAAAATCCCGTTTTCTTAGGCCCCGTAATGGGATAGATCATATATTCTCTGGCCGAGCTGGGAAAGCCTCTCGAGGACAAGCGGACCATGCTCTTCCTCGTTTTTCTGGACATCCCGTATTTCTTGATTGATAAAGGTCACGGCATTCCTGAAGGTGAGCTGCGAGAGGGCGCCGATATGATCGATAACACCCAGTTTATGAAACCGCTTTCCGAGGTAATCCATCTTCTTTAGGAGATCCTCCTCAGTTTTCATCCCCACATTTTTTTGTTGGCTTACCGATATCACGGCAATCCAGTAGGATTCAAGCAAGGTTTTTACAAGGGCCGCCCAGATGGGCAGCTTATCAAAACCAAGTTTGGTGATTGTGTATCCGCCGTCGGATTCGTGAGATCTTGTCAGGAAGTTTGAGTACAGGAAATAGTGAATAGCCGCATTGACACTTTCTTGGAGATCTTGCTTCTCATCAAAGACGAGCTCGTTTTTGAAGAGGTTTTTTAAAAAGGCGTAGTCAGAGACTATTTGTTCATGGTCCTTGACTTCCTCAGTGCCGGCGAGCAGGGATATGGCCACAAGGGAATGAGGATTGAAGAAATGGATAATGTTGTTCTTATAATATTCGATCTCCATCTTCCTCTCTTCATCTACGTAATAAAAAGTCTCCTCCTCCCCCTGTTCATCTCCTAGAAAATCGACTATCTTTAAGCTGATCAAGATAGATAGGGTTTCATTTACAAGATTGGTTTGATCGCCGAAGGTGACTGCCAAGGGAAAGCCGTAGGCCTTAAGGAATCTCAGAAGGATTTCCACTGTTTCGGTAAGCTCCGAGAGATAAAATCCCCTGCGGTGATTGGCCAGAATAGCTGTGGCAACCAGGGAAAGGGGCGTTACAGGGGTGACCGAATTTATCGAATTGACGATATGAAGAGCCAGGCTGGAGTGGATGTTTTTCACTGATGGATCCTTTTGGGCCAAATAGTCCTTTAATGAGAGGGGATGAGCAAATCGAAGATAGATCTTGCCATATTTTCTCTTCAGAAATCGTCTGGCTCGTAAGATCTGCCAGAAGCTTTCCTTCTCCTTGCGCGCACCTTCTATCTCCCTCAGATAGGATTTTTCCTCCATGATCCTATCATAGACTATGGAGACAGGGACAAATATCAGATCATCGCAAGATCCCCCACGATAGGCATGAAGAAGGATTGAGAGGAAGCCTGTCTTCGGGGTGGTTACCTTGCCGTTCCTGCTGCGGCCGCCCTCAATAAAGAACTCAATAGGGTGTCCTTCCTCGAGCAGGGCCTTGATGTATCTGTTAAATACATCTGAATAAAGCTTTTCTCCCTTGAAGGAACGGCGGATGAAGAAGGCCCCGCAGTTTCTGAATATATGGCCCATAGGCCAAAAGGCCAGATTAGCTCCGGCAGCGATCCTGGGGACGTGCATGTGGTAGCCGAGAAGCACATAGTTGAGGATCAGGTAATCGATGTGACTCTTATGGGAAGGAACATAGATCAATGTCCCCTTTCGAGCCGATTCCCTGACTTCTGCAAGTCCATCCATATTAATATCCACTCCTTCGTAGATCTTTTTCCAGAACCAGCTCAAGGCGTTAATAAAGGACTGGATATAGGTCATGTTATAGTCAGCGGCAATCTCCTCAAAGAATTTTTCGGCCTTTTTTCTCAGTTGCTTCCGCTTTTTCTCATCTCCAGAGGCCATGAGTTCGATTCTCTGGCTGACCCGTTCATCCGTGAGGACCAGTTCCTTGTGCTGCTGTCTGGATTTCATGATCGGGCCCAGAATGATCCTTTTCTGCATGTCAATGCTTTCTATGAGCTTGTCCCTGATTTCAGATGCAATATCGGGCAAGGACCTCGTGGATGGCTGTGCTTCCAGGTAGGCCTTTACATCCAAGGGCTGGCCGAAATCGATAAAGGCCCGGGGGTAGTGCCTGAGGAACAGAACAATCTTTCTCACGATGCCCGGATTGTCCTTGTACCCGAAAAACACGTTTGCCAGGCTTGTATAATCCCTTTCCGGGGTCTTTTTATAGAGGATGAGTTGCGGAACGATATAGATAGACCGATCCATGCCTCTTTGTGTCTCTAGGAGAAGGTGCAAGTGGTCCTTTTCTGCATGGACGAATTGTTTTGTGAATCCCTTTGGGTCAACGAGGAAGATGAGCGAGGTGGTGCCCCCAAGAATAGCATTTTTGTAGAATCCTGATTCATAGGGACTCGGAAGGCGTCTGTGCTTAACAAAATACGAGGCCATCGAGGCGATGACCTTCCAGAGCGAGGTAAGGGGAAGCAGCATCGAAACGTTGAAATCAAAGGCTATCTGGGGATAGGGGAGTCGATTTCTCCGAAAGTTGTAGTGATAGAGCAGGTAATCTAACTTCCCCCTGTATTTGATCGCATAGACGACCGTGCCCTTTTTGTTCAATTCTCTCAGGCCTTCTTTCGCGTCGTCATTAAGGTGTACCTTTTTGAAAAGCTGGTACAACAACCAGCTCAAGAAGAATCCCGGCTTATAATCAAGCACATAGGGGTAATAAATCTTTTCCTGGGAATCATCCATTGATGAGAAGCTCATGAATACGATAATGTTTCACAAAATGCCTTTTTCATGAGAGACAAAGGCTCAAAAACAACATTTTTATATTGTATAAAAAAAATGTCGATCTGTGAATTTATTTCTCATTGCAATCTCGAAAAGATCTCATTGCGGATGTACAGAGAGGGAAACCAAGGTCTGCAAGGGTGTGCCGATCTTAAAACAACCATATTTTCTCTGACACCGATATTATGTATCTGAGTCGGTAAAAGGGAGAGGAGCGAGCATTTCAATGAGCTCTTCCCTGGAAAATGCCTTCAGCAGAGTGGGGTCATCCTCTGGTACGATACTGTTCATTAACCTTCGCTTTTTATCTATGATGGCGGATATCTTTTCCTCCAATGTGCCTTGTGTAACTAATTTAAAGACTTGCACTCCCCGTTTTTGCCCGATTCGGTGGACCCTATCCGTGGCCTGATCCTCCTTGGCAGCATTCCACCAACGATCATAATGAATTACCACCGAGGCGGCCACCAGGTCTATGCCCATGCCCCCGGCCTTCAGGCTTCCCACATAGATCCTGCAATCAGGGTCTTTGTTAAACCGGGAGATGATTTCACCGCGCTTCACACTAGCACCGGTGAGGGTGACATAACCAACATCAAGTTTTTGTAAGAATTTCTGTATGATCCGGATCATCTCAAGGTATTGGCTGTATATGACGATCTTTTGATCGCTGTCAAGACACTCGAAGATAATCTCTTCGAAGAGGTCCCATTTTCCTGAGCGGTGCTGTTCGTAATCATCTGCCCTGCCGTTCACCTGTGCGGGGTGGTTGCATATCTGTTTGAGTAGGTTGAGCAAGGCGAAGATGTGCATATACGGCACAGTCTCGCCATCTTTCTTGAGAACATCGACCAGTCCTTGTCCCCGTGCTGCAACGGCATCACGATAAAGCTTGATCTGATCGTCGCTGAGACGGCAGGTCCTGATATCCTCTATTTTATCCGGAAGCTCATCTAGGACCGTTTTTTTCAACCGGCGCATGGTGAAAGGAGATATAAGCCTGTTCAGCGATTTACGGCTGGAGCCGGATGAATCCATTTCTATGGGTTGGACATAGCGTTCCTGGAAATCCTTTTCGGTACCCAGATACCCGGGGACCGTAAGATCGAAGAGCGCCTTGAGTTCCCACAGCGTGTTTTCGATGGGCGTTCCGGTCAGGCCCAATTTCACCTTTGAATTCAATCTATAGGCCGCTTCATAAGCCTTGGTATTTGAGTTTTTCAAGTATTGAATCTCATCAAACACTGCAAGGGAGAAGGGGATGTGTTCAAGTTGCCCGATATCGTTTCTGAGGATGCCGTAAGAGGTGAGAAGCACGTCCTGCTGGTTTAGGCTGTCCGCGAGGTTTCGCTGCCCACCATAGAAGACCGTCGCCTTTAATCCAGGGGCGTGTTCTTGGATTTTCTCTTCCCAGTGGCTCAGTACCGTGGTGGGGCAGACCACGAGAAAGGGTTCCTGTTCCTCCACCTCCTCATGCTCCCGAAGAGCCAGCATGAGCGCCATGACCTGATGGGTCTTGCCGAGGCCCATCTCGTCGCAAAGCAATCCCCCGAGTGAATTTTCAAACAGAAAGTAAAGCCACTCAAGGCCCATCTTTTGATATGAGCGCAAAGAAGTCGTCATTCCCTCCAAGGGGAATGTCGTGCGTGACGGTCTCCATTCTAAGATTCTCTTTAGCATTTCCACCTTCTCGCCTTTCCCCGTGACATTCAGGGGGCATTGGCTGCTCGTGTGCAGGCGAAGGAGATCAAAGCGGGAGAGCTTTATTCCGTTGGCATTTGCTGCCAACTCTTCCGAGGAAAGGGGAACGGATAATGTTCCAATTGGTTCGAAGGCAGCGGATTCGCAATCAATCCATCCGTCTGTGGTGGGAAGATAGCGCTGCCCCTGTTCTTTGGCACGGAGAATTTCCAGCAGTGAAATGGAGGCACTTCCAAATCCGTAGCTCATGGAAAGCCAGCACCAATCCCGATCGAGTGCCTCAGGCGTGATCTCCACATGATCGTATTCCTTGAAGATCTTGAGGGCTTTGAGCGACGCATCCACGATGTGTGGGCCTTGTGGAAGCTCTTCGCCGAATTCCTGGAGAAAATTCGGGATCTGAGATTTCTTTAAGACCATCCTGCGCGGAGACACAAACCTCCGTTGCATCGTGCCAGGCGGCTCAAGTTCGGCAAGGAGCTCGAACTCCTTCAGGTACACGAGATTTCCGTACTGAAATTTCTCGAGATCTTCTCTCTCAAAGAACCGCTCCTCGCCGTTTTCCTGGAGGAGCTGAATGATGGGACGTACCTCAAGATCCAGTTCCGTGTTTACGGAGACCTTGAACAGGGATTTAAGGGGAATAGGGTGAATCGTCAGGCCGTGCTGGTTGGGGAGCCAATCCTTGAAAGCGAGAAGGACTTCTTTCACCTTATCCTTGGAGATCACCATGCGGAAGGCCGGCCCCCCGTCAGAATCTCTACAGCTGACCGTAAAGGCGCCGGATCTTTTCTCTATGGCCGGCTGAAGGTTGAACTGGCCGGCTTCAAACTCCCGATAGCCATGATAGGCGAGACGGAACCAGAAACTTTCTTCAAATACTCTGCCGCGGGTCTTGAACCCTGCATTTGCCATGACTCGCTCATTGCCGGAAAGGGTCATGAGCGCGAGCTTATCCAATAGGGCCGATCGGTTTGGAACGGTATCCTCCTCGGAGACTCCGCCAAAACGCTCCAGGAATCGAGAAGAATCAGGCCCCTGCGAGAGATAACGGAGCATCTCCTTCCCGTCCGAGCCGAGTACTCTCAGGAATCTCCTGCTTGTTTGCCCGACGAACTGTATCTTTATTGAGTGAGCCGTTTCCTTGCAGCCTTCCGAGAGGATCCTTGCCAGGCGGAACCAGAGGCTCGATCTGAAATCATCATCCACAGTGCGTCCTTTGAGTTTTTTATGAATGGCCCTGTAAAGAGCAGAGAGCGCTAAGATATGGGGGCATGTCTTTTTCTTGGAGGTGGAGCAGGAGCAGAACCTCTGGTCCGGATTTCTTTCGTCTCCTTTGAGAAAGAAGGGTACCCCAGGCCTCGGATCTTTCGGCTCGGGAACCAGGGCAAAGCCGTGGCGATGAAACTCCAGCCTGTTGAGATCTAAGGAAGATGAGGTCCGGTTGTTATTCACGGTTTCCTCCTCCGAGGGCTGTCTTTGTGAGGTTGTTGCTTTTTGGGTTCTACGCATCGCATTTAACTATTGAAGGGTTGCAGCCTCTTTTGTAACCATGCTTTCTCAAAAATGCAAACCGAAAAGAAAGGATCCTGAACCTCTAAATCGGATCGTTTGCTTTTCTCTTGAAATACTGATAACTTGAGAGTCTAAAGTTCTTTCGTCATGCCGGACTTGATCCGGCATCCAGACACCATATCATCCTGATAAAACGGTGGATTCCGGCTTTCGCCGGAATGACGGCAACTAAATTTTAGCCCTAATTATTTTAATAAGTTAGAAGAACTTTGGACTGTCCATCTGATAACTTAAAGGCCGAAATT
>Ga0307435_1000093_pt1 | contig 39039 bp, 39 predicted proteins | sample SalMarWE160470MG_FD_202164 | JGI IMG/M metagenome (GOLD analysis project Ga0307435, IMG submission 202164) | Salt marsh sediment microbial communities from the Plum Island Ecosystem LTER, Massachusetts, United States - WE1604-70 | ecosystem: Environmental > Aquatic > Marine > Intertidal zone >... | reverse complement strand
ATCGGTATCGGTGTCAGTGTCAGTATCAGTATCCGTGTCGGTGTCGGTGTCTGTGTCCGTGTCAGTATCAGTATCGGTGTCGGTGTCGGTATCCGTGTCAGTGTCAGTATCCGTATCGGTGTCGGTGTCGGTATCCGTGTCAGTATCAGTGTCCGTGTCGGTATCAGTATCGGTATCTGAATGCAAGCCATCGCACGTTTCGAAGAAATCTTCATCGGGGCTGACACTGTGGCTGACGCCGCTTTCGGAGCACGCCAAAACATCCACACCCCAAACCAGACACTCATAGGGAGCAAAGTCGAGCTTTTTAACGATTCCGCTGACTATGTCTACAACCCTGAGGTTGCTGCTCGAGTAATAAAGGTCATTTGTCGGCATCAGGACAATATCAGGGTCGCTTGTCAGGGCTACATCCACATGGCTTTGGACATGTTCGCTAATATCAAATGCTATCTGGCGAATTTCGACACCCGAGACAATATCGACAATCCTGAGATGACCGCTTAGCTTGGTAGCATTATAGGTAGGCATAAGCGCGGTACTTCCATCCTCTGTGACAACCACATCCACGCCCTCCCAGGGATAGTTACCCGGACCAAAATCTATTTCATTTGATACGATTCCAGCGGCAATGTCGATTACCTTCAGACAGCCGCCGTTCGGTCTATGCCAGAAATGGGTTGGCATCAGGGCTGTTGCGCTATCCGGCGTTACTGCCACGTCGACCTCTTCGACAGGATACTCAAACGGGCGGAAATCAATTTTGCCTGTTACCGCCCCAGTAGAAATATCGATGATTCTCAAATGACCGCCCGGGAGATAGTCATCCCAGGTAGGCATCAGGGCATTGACATCATCGGGTGTAATTACAATATCAACGGCCGTCATAGGGCGGTCGCCCGGAGGGGTATCAATCGTGTAATTTACCCATCCGTTTAACACATCGATAGACCTGATATTGCAACTGTTGTCATTTATGTCGTAAGTCGGCATAAGCGCAGTGGCGCTGTCAGAAGTTACCACCACATCAACATCCGGCAACGGCTGGTCATAAGGGTCGAAATCAATTTTATGCAGCGGATTCCCCGCCGGCAGGGATATTATCCTGAGATGCCCGCTGCGATTATTGAAGTCAAGTGTAGGCATTAACGCCCGCGTCGCATCAGGAGTAACGACTACATCCACACCTTCGAGTGGGCGTTCGCCGGCGGAAAAATCGATACGATTAATAATGCCTCCGGTGGCGACATTGATAATTCGAAGATGTCCGCTGAGATTGACGGGGTCATAGGTTGGCAGCAGGGCAATACTGCCATCAGGTGTCAGTACAATATCCAAATCAATTATAGGATAATCGTTGGATGGGAAATTAATGGTATGTACCGGGATACCCCCCGGCACGCTTATTATCCTCAAATGTCCTCTGTTATCCGCGATATTTCTTGTCGCCACTAACGCCATTGAGCCGTCAGGCGTAAGACTAACATCAACGCCGGCAACCGGCTGGTCGCAGGCAGGTAAATCGAATTTTTGGATTACCGTGTTGGAGTCTATGTCGATGATGTTCAAATAACCGCTTGAATCGTTGATGTCATACGTCAAAAGCAAGGCAGTGCTGCCGTCAGGCGTAACCACAACGTCGATATCAGCGACCGGCACCTCACCGTCAAGAAGATTTACTTTGCGCGTTACCAGAGGGTCCGAACCAATCTCGACAATATTGAGATTGCCGCCGTATCTATTAAGGTCAAAAGTCGGAAGCAGTGCGACCTCGGCTGCACTGACCAGGGGTGTTGCAAACAAAGCTATCAAAAGAATACTGCCAGCTATAAGGAATTTAGATTTAGCCATCACGCGAATCATTACTTGCCCTCCAATTAATCACCACAATTTTTCAACACGAAGCCAATAACAGGCACAAAATCGACCTTTTAATAGACACCTTTCCGATGAAGAACGCAACCAATCCAAAACAGGGATTTATAATTACCGGCGGGATAATTGTGGGTACAAAACTCAGCCGACGCACGGACTCCGCAGCCAAGCGGAACTATGACGAAATAACCTTGCCCTCTGTAAAACAACCTACTGTCCTCCTGCCCCCCTACCACACGGACACTTCAGACAATATGGGGACATGCAGAAATTGTCAAGAAAAATTTTGTTTTTTTTGTTCTGAAGGGAAAACTACGTTCTCTCTGTTCTGGTTCGGTGCAACGGAACGTGTATTATTGAGATACAACAGCAGCAGTGCCACCCCTCCTGTATGCCTGTCAGACTGGGTTTTCAGGGGCAATGCGTGCAAAAAATTCGTAAATCAATCGGTGCCATAGGCAAGCTTTATTTCTTCTGCGATAATTTCCAAACCGGCCCGGACCTTGATGTCATCCTGGGCGTAGCTGATTCTTAAACACTCGTGCTTATGTCGCCAATCCTCATTAAGACCGGGAAAGAAGTAATGTCCCGGCACAACGACAACGCCGCGATTTTTCAGTCGCTGATAAAGCTCGACATCGGTAATCGGCAACCCGGGCAGCCACAACCACAAAAAAAACGCCCCCTCTGCTTTATGTATGTGAAAATCAAGTCCGTCGAGCAGCTCGCAAAGCTGGTCTCTCGCCAGTTTTGCCTTGGCGTGATAATAGGGCCTGATAACCTCTCTACTCAGCCGTATTATCTCGCCGCTTCGCACAAGCTCGGTTGCTATGGCTGCACCGATACTGGCCGTGCCTAAGCTCATTACAGCGTTCATCTCGGAAATCATCGCGATAACCTCTTCACAGGCGATGACAATGCCAGTCCGGGTCGCAGGCAGTCCGAACTTCGACAAGCTCATACACACGATGGTGTTCTCATTCCACACGGGCCTGGCCTCAGTGAAAATTATATTCGGGAAAGGCGGGCCATAAGCATTATCGATAATCAACGGAATGCCCTTAGCCACAGCTATTGTATTCAGCTTTGCCAGTTCCGCATCGGTAAGGACATTGGCCGTGGGATTGGTCGGCCTTGAAACGCATATAGCACCGATATCCTCGCCCACGTCAAGCCGGTCAAAATCTATATGGTACTTGAAGGTATGCTCGTCAATATGCTCGATATCCGGCCTGTTTGCGGCAAACAGGCCCTCCGCAAAACCAACGTCGCTGTAGCCGATATATTCCGGTGCAATCGGCAACAGGATTTGTTTGCTCGTCCCATCCTCGTATGCACCTCCGAAGATATTGAACAGAATGAAAAAAGCCGACTGGCTGCCGGTGGTAAGAGCGATGTTACCTGGCTTAACATCCCATCCGCATTCAGCCCGCAACAGCCCACAGACCGCTTCGATAAACTCCCTGTTGCCTTGTGTGGGGTCATAATCTCCCACGATGCCCTCGAACACCCCATCCTTTGAAAGAAGCTCACTCATTTGTCTGCGGAATACTGCCTCAACCTGTGGTATGTGCGCAGGATTGCCTCCTCCGAGCATCAGCATATCCCCGCCAAACGCCTCGCCCAAATCAACCATAAGTTGACTAATACCCGACCGCTGTTTTATTTTCCGGCCAAACCTTGATATCCTCATAAGTGCCCTATTTTGATGTGTCACTGTCCGCTGTCAATTTTTTTATGGATACACCAACGCTTTCTCCATCAGGGGAAAAACAAGAAAATAAATTCGCCAGATAATATCGCGGATTGTTAATTCTACGGGCAGTGAGACTTATGGCATTGTTCGTGCTAATCTATCTACGCAGAGCGTGTTTTGCGCTTACGGCCCTTCGGTGCCACAAGCTTGCGGAACTCATCCAACACCCGCTGTTCGTCTTTATCGAGAACACGATATATCGTTCCCGGCTGTTGCTGCTCAATCTCGACCATTTCCTTGATTCGGCCGATTGCCTCTCGTAAAGACTTTCTGCTCGTTGTTTTAGAGGGCTCCTTTTCTTTTCCAGTGCCAACATATTCATTCACAATATTGTGCACCATTTCAACAAACGCCGAGCTGTCAAGTGACAGGTCCATTAAATTGGCCTGAATTTCACGTGGCAGTTCCGCCCAAAGTTTTACCGCAGCGCTTAAAGCCCGTTTCTTCTTGAATCCGCGTTCATCTGCCTGCTCCAGAAAGGCATCTGCCACCTGAGCCGGAATGCTCGCACTCAACAGTTTCTCGGAAAACTTTTCACTCATATATATAAGACTATTCTCAACTTACAGCAGAGCTAATCTTTTTTAGTTAATTTTTCTAAACTTTTATATTGACATGGCCGACAAAATAGTGTGTATCTTGCTCGATTAAAACCGTGGGCGTGGTAATGGGAAAAACAAGCGGCACAGAAAACATTAATTTTTCAAACCGCGCCGACCCTATTGTTATCGCCATAGCCAACGAACTGGCAGACCTCGAACACAAGGCCCCCATTGACGCGTTACGCCTCCTAATCCTTCAGGCAGGTTCATCCAAGATAGCAAAATTCCGTGCAGAAAGCAATGATGATTCTATGGACACCTTTTCCTCCGTAAAAATGCCCCAGAATCCAAAAGAAAAGCCGGTGGAATCAAGGGGCAAACAAACCTGCCATATCTAAACCACACCCAGCCCGCAAGAGTTCTCGCATCACATCAACGAATCCCCTGCTACTCTGGGCGGGTTTACAATTACCGGTAATCATCGAACTCGCCCCTTTTCGTAAAAGAAATCTCCCAATTGACATCGGCTACAGTGAGACGTAGGATTGTCAGAAGCAGGAGCTTGGGTATTAACTGAAAGGGGCGATTATGAGCAATGCAGCCATAGCGGCAACAGGCGGAGCAGGAGCGGCTGCGGCGATAATGCAGGCAATCAAGGCCTCCGGCGCTATTGTCCGTATCGAGCCGGCGGATTTTACCAACCTTGTTGAAAAAGCCGAAGACCCTTTGGTCGTCTGCTGCGAAAGCAGATTCATATTCACCAGCTATCAGTATCTGATGGGGTATAAAGGGCTGGTGTTTTTTACAAAATCACCGACGCCGCTGGTCCTGCCGCAACGCATCGAAACCATCAATTGCAAGAAAATCTGGATTCCAGCTTAACCTTGACTAAGTGATTGTAAAATCACCGACTAAACACTCACTTTTACTTTTGCGAATTTTCGTTTGCCGACCTGGATTGTCATACCGTTTGCCGGTGTGATTTGGGCATTTGGGTCTGTTGCTTTTTGGCTATCGATAGCTACGGCTGACTGGGCGCACATTCGTTTTGCTTCGCCGCCGGTAGAAACAAGCTTGCAGGCAAGCAGAAGCTGTTTCACTGTAATCGGCTCAGCAGCAAGCTCAAACTCAGGCATTTCATCGGGAAGCTGCTTTTGGGCAAAGACCTTCTCAAATTGCTCGGCTGCGGATTCGGCGGTGTCTCTGTCATAGAACTGCGAGACAATCGTTTTGGCCAGCAGGACCTTCGCCTCTTTGGGGTGAGTCTTTTGAGAATTTGTCAATGCTGCGACTTTTTCTGTCGGCAGGTCGGTAAGCAGTGTAAAGTAGTTTTCCATCATATCGTCGGAGATACTCATCACCTTGCCGAACATATCATTCGGCTCATCGGTAACACCGACATAGTTGCCCTTGGATTTGCTCATTTTCTCCCTGCCGTCCAAGCCTACAAGGATGGGGACGGTGATAACGATTTGCGGCGATTGATTGTGCACCCGCTGAAGGTCCCTGCCAACGAGATTGTTGAAGGTCTGGTCAGTTCCGCCTAATTCAACATCACTTTCTATAACGACCGAATCGTGGCCCTGCATAAGTGGATACAGAAACTCATGGACACCGATGGCATCACCGGCCTTATAACGTATCTCAAAAGTGTCCCGTTCGAGCATCCTTGCCACCGTCATATTGCTCGCGAGTTTTATCAAATCGGCAAGGTTAAGACCTGCCAGCCATTCGCTGTTGTAGCGGACTTCGAGCTTTTCCTTTGAGGTATCGAGGATTTTGCCTGCCTGCTCGAAGTATGTTTTTGCGTTTCGCTCGATATCATCCGTCGACAGCATCGGCCGGGTTGTATTCTGGCCCGTCGGGTCGCCGATGCGGGCGGTGTAATCGCCGATAATCAAAACTGCCTTGTGGCCAAGGTCCTGGAACTGCCTCATCTTGCGCAACACAACCGTATGGCCCAAGTGAATATCCGGGCTTGTGGGGTCGAGGCCTAGCTTTATTCGCAGTTGCCGGCCGGTTTTTAACTTATCAGCCAGTTCCTGCTCGGTAAAAATCTCCACCGTGCCTCGTTTTAGCAATTCAAGCTGTTCGGCGACTGATTTTGGCATAATCCTTTCTCTGAAAAATCTTAGCGGGGATTATAAGGTCTGTCCGGCAGACTGGCAAGCAATTGAAAAACCACCAAGACCGCCTATGTAACATAAATGCCAAGATGTAAACATCGCTCAGCCAACTCCGGACTATATTTCGCCGAGGTAATCGCCCTGAGTTAAATAATTAGCCACGTAGTCTTTAATAGCTTGCTCAAGTGGGGTAATTGGCTTCTTGTAGCCAGCGGAGCGGATTTTTGAGATGTCGGCTTCGGTGAAATATTGGTATTGGTTACGGATTGAGTCGGGCGTATCAATATATTCGATGTTTGGCGATTTACCCATTGCAGCAAAAACGGCCTTTGCGAGGTCGTTCCAGGTGCGGGCGGTACCAGAGCCGATATTGAAGATGCCGGCAGTTTTGGGATTATCAAAAAAGAACAGCGTCGTATCGACTGCATCTTTGACATAGAGAAAATCCCTCTTTTGCTCGCCGTCGGCGTAATCAGAGCGATGCGATTTAAACAGACGCACTTTTTTGGTCGCGTTTATCTGCTCGAATGCCTTTAAGACGAAGCTTCGCATTTCGGCTTTGTGATATTCGTTCGGGCCGAAGATATTGAAGTATTTCAGCCCGACTATTTTTTTGAGCAGGCCGTTTCGCTTCGCCCACAGGTCAAACAGTTGTTTCGAGTAACCGTAAGGATTGAGTGGGCGGAGCAAACCGAGTTGGCCCTCATTGTCGCTGAATCCCTGTGAGCCGTCGCCGTAGGTCGCCGCGCTGGATGCATATATGAACCTGATGTCTTCGTCGGCCGTCCACTGAGCCAACTGTTTGGAGTACTCGTAATTATTATCCATAAGAAACGAAACATCCGTCTCGGTCGTTGTTGAACAGGCCCCGAGGTGAAATACGGCTTCTACGGAAAACGGCAGTGCGTCTTCGGCGACTATTTCAAGAAAATCGTTTTTGTCAAGATAGTCAGCGAAGCGCAGGTTGACCAGATTTCTCCACCTCTGGTCGGTACTGAGCCGGTCAACGACCAGAATATCGTCGACGCCGCGTTTGTTAAGCGCGGCGATTAACGCCGAGCCGATAAAACCTGCCCCGCCTGTTACGACTATCATTTTGCAAAATCCCCTATATTACTGGTCGCTTCGCGGACAAGCTTAATGGCCGGCAACGTGTGTGTCAACGCGCATAAAAAAACCGCTCAACAAGAGCGGTCAGAAAAAAACAGAAAAGGTTACACGCCTTTCAACACAAGGCGATGTAGGTTGCAATTGTCAGTATAAGAATTCTCCTTTTGTTGGCCGTGAATGGCAGCCAAAAACTGTAATAAAACTTTCTCATCACCTCTTCGCCGAAGCCGAAATACTACATACAAGCCTTCTTCTACTGTTTTATTATACCCTCCCCCACAACCAGCACCAAGAAAAAAGACACTATCTAATCATAAGGCCTTATATTGCAAAGCTTTACAATTAGACAGTGGTCGAAATTTTTTGCAGTCGCGGGTGTTCAGAGAACGGTCTTCTTCAGCCAAAAAACTCAGCCATCTACCCTCCACCACGGCAACGCCGAAGCTGCTGCTGCGGTGGACAGGCCGGAAAAGGACATTGTGTATTTGCTATCAGGCAAGCTTCGCAACCGCCTCTCGCATCAGCCGGGCTATTGGCATTTTCTGCGGGCATCGGGCCTCGGCAGCACTATAATCTACTTTCAGAAGATTAGCCCTCGTCTCGGCCGGGATTTCTGCAAAGGACTGTCTCGCGAGGTGATTGTCCCCGTAATTGTTATGATACATCAGCGAACGCATAACGTCGCTGACATACGGCGCCTGGGGAACCGCCTCATCACAAATTTCAGCACAGCCGGCACAATACCCACTACAGGTGGCCTGAGCATACTGTTCGAGGGCAAGTTTGTCCTGCTGCGAAAGCTTTGTCTCGTCGAGGACGGCTGCGACGTTCTCGGTTATAAGCGAGACGCTGTTCATCCCTACGGTAACTGCTGAGATTCTTTCGTCTTCGAGAACGGCCTTTATCTTTGCCTGACCTTCGGTAAAACCTTTTTCGGAAAAATGCGCCATAAGCTTTTTGTCTTCGTCCGTATCAACCGTGACGCTCTTTTGAGTTTTCATGGCGGTAAGCGCAACACCGGCCTTATGACAGGCATCGATGGCCTTTTTCATTTCGGCGTCTTTGGTCAGGCGGAAGTTGTACGTGGTCAGTATCGCGTCAATCCATCCCATTTTCGACGCCTCATACAAACTTCGCTCCATATTCTTGTGGGTGCTGAAGCCGAAGTATTTTATCAGGCCGCGTTTTTTCGCACTTTCCGCCCAGGATTTCAAATCGTCGGTAAGCTGAGAGATATCGTTCAGTACGTGCACGCCATAGAACACGTCAATGTAATCGGTATTCATTCTTTTCAGTGAGGTCTGCAGGCGGTCTTCGACATCCTCCACGTTGTAGGCGCCTGAGGCCTTGGTTGCGACAAAGAGCTTCTTCCTCACCTCGGGATTTTTTTCAAGGAATTTGCCGATGCACTGCTCGCTGTTTCCGCCCGTGTAGCCATAGGCAGTATCCCAGTAAGTCATCCCCCATTTAAGAGAGCTTACGAGAATAACCTGATTATCAACAAGCTGTATAGCCCCCAGTGACAGGGCCGAGACATCCTCGCCGGTCTTGCCGAACTTTCTCCTGGGTAATTGAGGCAATTCGGGCTGTCTGTCTTTGGCAACGGCATTAGGGTCGGCCGAAACACTTCGTGCAAGAACACAGCCAAAACCTGTAGCCCCTACGGATTTCAGGAATCTCCTTCTGTTCACCCTGTGATTATTACCGTTCATCTGGAATGTCCTCCAAAATCAATTGGTTTGCGTTTCGCGAGCAATAACCCTGGCCCATCATTTTTTGCGCAAAAAATCGCCATTAAACATTTTACTGGAAATCAACCAATTCGGTTCTGACTTTTACAAATTAATCCCCAAACTTGTCATACCCTTCTATTTTATCCTCGCAATAATAATCTTCGGTCCGCGCTTCTCGTCTCACCTTCTGCCGATACTCTTATGGCCCTTTTGCCGCTTACGGGGCATTCGTGCTCGCAAACGCCGCAACCAATACATTTTTCAATATCTACGCAGGGTCTTTGCAGCCGGACCTGGATTTCGATTTTACTGCCCGGCAGCAGCAATTCGGTCAAGGCATCTGCGCTAGTCAGTTCAATGGTGCTTTCGGTATTTTCAGAAATTTTACCTTGGTAGCCGTCTTCGCCGAGAACATAATAATCACCAGTGCCGAATTTGCCGGACGGGATACTCTGCTCAAGCTCGATTGTTTGATTTGTCACCTTTTTAACCGTCACAAGGCCGTCCCTGACAGTAACAAAGATATCTTCTGTATAAATCGCCTTCGGGCTAACGGGGCAATTCTCCTGGCAGACAATACAGGGTTTGTTCATCGCCCAGGGCAGACACCTGTTACGGTCCACAAAGGCAGTGCCAATCTTGACCGGGCCTTGCTCAGCGAATTCGCCGACGCCTTTTTTCTCATCTAAGGTAATGGGCCTGATTGCCGAAGTGGGACAGACCTGCCCGCACGCAACGCAGTTCAACTGACAGCCGCTCGAACCGATGCGGTTATTCAGCACGGGTGTCCACAGCCCTTCCAGCCCCCCTTCCATTCCCGCCGGCTGTATAACATTCGTAGGGCAGACTCGCATACATTGGCCGCACTTTAGGCACCTTTTCAGAAACTCTTCTTCCGCCAAGGCCCCCGGCGGTCGAACGGCCTTGTTGTAATAATTGGAAGCAACCCTGCCGCTTAGCCGAATCGCCGGCACTGCAAGAACCCCACTGGCCAGTGACAAAACAAAACCCCTGCGAGAAACATCCGCTTGCACTTCTCCCGCCAGCGAGGGCACCGTCTGATAGGAAATCATATCGTGCACACAATCCTGCCGGCAGTTAAAACAAAGAACACATTCAGCAATTTTGATACTGCCGCTCGGCTCGCAGCCGCCTTCGCATGCCTTCTCGCACAATTTGCAATCAATGCATTTCGGTTTGTTCCTGCCGATTCGCCATATCGAAAACCGACTTATAACTCCAAAAAACGCACCCAGCGGGCATACAAATCGGCAATAAAAGCGTGGAATCACGAGATTCGACAACACCGCAACGGCAAATACAGCGAGTATCAGCCAGCCAAGCTCATAGTATCGTGTCCCAACCGATGTAAGGTAGCTACTCCTATCAAGAATCGGAAGCAACACGAGATTCACCGACCGTGTCACCAGTGGAATCGGGTCAAGCAGGCCTGTCTGAAGTGAGCTGGCTAATGAAGGAAATGCAGCCATACCAAGCAAAAATACGAGAATGAAATACTTTATACACTGGGCCTTGCGGTATCGGTTGAGCCGGATTCTATCAGCAACCTTTTTATTGAGGTTGCCCAAATAGCCAACGAAATGATGAATCGAGCCGAAGGGGCACAGCCAACCGCAGAAGTATCGCCCAAAAATTATCGTAAGGACAATTGTTCCCAGCGCGCAGTGCAAAGACCAGTAGAATTTTTGGGTGGATAGAACAGTTCCGAGTGCCACAAGCGGGTCAAGCTGCAAAAACCAGTTGACCGGCCAGTTCCTTATCTGCCAGAACCGCTCCCCTATAGTGGTGACAATGCAAAACCACACAAACAAACCGAAGAAGAAAATCTGGCTTATTCGTCTTACAGTCGTAATTCTCATAGAATAATTCTCAGGTTACACTGGCCCGTATCGGCTTTAGTGATTCATAGTCGGCTGTTCCGACGCCAGCTTTCTCCGCAAGAGCCAGATAAGGCAAATCGGATGGTTCAAGCCCCAGCAAAGAACTGCCGAACGCATCTGCAGCCACCATATCACAGCTCGCAATCATCGCATTTGTCTTCTTCAGGTCCGAAATCGAGCCGCCCGTCGGTCCGTTCGTCATCATTGTCACCGTGCCATCCAGAATGACAAGCGTTGGCCTGACCAGCATCGCAAGCTCGGCAATAATCGTGTTTATGTCCTGGTGGAATATGTTTCGCCTGCCGCCCAACAGGCCGTACCAGTTTTTCATAGTCATCGATGCGCCGCTGCGATGATGGTCCTTCACGGGCGCTATGCCGATGAGCTTGTCCGCTTCTTCCAAAGGCCCATAGTACACGGGCCAATTGACAATCAGTTTGCCGCCCTCAAGTGTCGTATACTGAAACAAACCTTCTTTTGGCATCACAACATCAGCACCAGCTGCGGCGGCGGCCTTACCAATACCGCTTATCGTAAAACAGCTTGCAGGGTCGTTGATTGGATTGTCGGTTACGATGACCTTTTTCGCCCTGCCCTTTTCGTAACAAAGGCGAACAATCGCACTGATTACATCAGGATGCGTAGTAGCGCCCAGTATAGACGGCGATGCAAATGCGATATTCGGCTTGATTGCTACTACATCACCCGGCGATACAAAACGCTCTATCCCACCTAATAACTCAACCGCCTTAGCTGCCGTTTTGGCCCTGTCCTCACCGGCAACAATGGCCAGTGTCTGCTCATCCCTGCCCGGCACTGAAAAGTCAGGCAAGCTAACAAGCTTTATTTTTTCTGCTTCCCGCTTCGGCCCTTCGCGGTCATACATAGAATAAGCAAGCGCACCCGCAACGGCAATTGAAACAGCTGCCTTTGCACCGCGCACAAGCAATTGTCTGCGTCCAAGATTTTTCTCGCCGGCGTTAGTCACCCAAACCCCCGATTTTGTTAAGCCGAGCAAGCAACACTTCCGCTGCCTTCTCAGCAGACTGCTTTTCATCGGCCTCATGAACACCGCCAACAAACCGACCGGCTGTAAAAATGATTTCAGTGCTTCCGTAAAAATCCAGCACCGACGCATCCGCCGATTTGAGAGCTTCACTTTCAGCCGATAGAATCGTGGCGCCGTTGCTGGTCAGAAAATCACGATAACTTTCTGCAATAGTCCGTGCCTCAGCGGCATTACCCTGTCTGCCTAAAAAAACTGTTACCATACCTTCGCCGATTTGGAACCGTGCTGAGAAGATGTCGCTCAATCCTTCGAAGCCGAACGCACTATTAAGATACAGCTTCCAGCTTCCGGCGATGGTACCCTGAGGCGGGAAAAAGCCCAGTTCTGCTATTTTGCCCTCATCACCGGTGCCAAGCTGAGCAGTAAGTTGTTGGGCAATTTTTTTCATCACATCAATCAGTTTCTGCGACTCTGCAAAGCCAATCGCCTCGATGTAGTATTTGCCGTACGAAACATAAAGGGCGTTGCTCGTCTGGTATGCATACAGTAACTCGGGCCAGTCAGTTCCATCCGCTCGTTTCTGCCTGCTGAACACTGAAAAGGCATTACGCGGGTTACCCATATCATACAGATATATCTCCAGGCAAAGCTCTGTATTGTCCTCGCTCACGAAACGCTGAGTCGTCAGCAGATTGAACCCGGACTCCACATACATAGGGGCCTTGCCGTCGATTTTCTCGTAGAGATTATCCGCGTTATATGTCTCCGCTGTCCCTACAGGTGAGAAATTATCCGTTGACAGGCCGAAAAACAGTGACTCGTGACTCGGCCCTCGCGGCTCGAGCGACCCGCCGCCTGGCGAGGTCTCGCCTGCGGCGGACGAGTCACCAGCGACGAGCGACGATACGCCGAACCGGGCCATATCCACATCCCGCTGAAGGATATATATCCCGACCGCCGTGGCAATCAGCAGAAACAAAATTAAGGTGCCGATAACCGACTCAAACCTTCTTGTACGTCTGGAGAATAGAAGCATAAGTTCATTCCAGTGCGACAATGGCCGGTCAAACTTAATCCAAAAACCGTCTTACCCCTAAAATGCTCAAACATTATACGTTCGCTGACGACTTCTGTCAAAATATAGAGCGGATTGACCGATACGGGCACACCAGATATAATCCCCGAAACATTCTTGTGCCAAAGTCATATCGCAGGTTGCGAAAAAACCGAACGGGACTTGATTCGGAGAAACGAAGCAGGATGCTTAATTACGCAATTGCAGCAGGAGGAACCTCAGTATGGGGGATACTACTGCTAGTGATTATTTTCGTGGCATTAGTCCCGAATTTCCTCCACAGGCGTAAAGGCTCCAAAATCGCCATGTGCCAGGTGTTCGTCTTAGACGGCGACCGCGAAGGCAATCTTCTCCGGATTGAAAACGCAATTGCCGAGGCGACAGGCAAAGGCGCGACAATACTCTGCTTCGCGGAATCAGCCATTATGGGCTGGCTGAATCCCGAAGCACACAACAGGGCCTACCCGATTCCCGGAGAAGACTCAGAGCGGCTTTGCGAGCTTGCAGAAAAATACAAGGTGCACCTATGTGTAGGGCTTGCCGAAAAAGAAGGAAACAGATTATACAATAGCGCCATACTCATTGACGACCAGGGCAACATTCTGCTCAAGCACCGCGAGATGAATATACCTTCAACGCTGATGGAACCGCCCTATACGCCCGGCTCGGACCTTGGCACAGCCGATACGAAGTTTGGGAAGATTGGCCTGCTAATATGCTCGGAGACGCATCACAAGGACATACTCGAACGTATGGCCGATTTGAAACCTGCGCTTGTTTTAGTGCCTTATGGTTATGCGGAGCAGGAGCTAAAATGGCCTGACCACGGCCGGGAGCTTATGCAGCTCATCGCGAATACGGCAATGCGAACGGGGGCAACGGTTATTGGGACCAACCTCCTCGGGCAAATAACAAAAGGCCCCTGGGCCGGCAGGGTTTACGGCGGTCAAAGCGCCGCCGCCGATAAAAGCGGTAAAATCCTCGCTATCGCAAAAGACCGAGACCGCGATATTCACGTTCTCTCGGTCTAAGCCAGCCAGCACTTTTTACCACCGGGAGTGATTGACGCATCTCATTCGGGGCTTTATAATCGAGAGTAATATGTAAGGAGAATAAAATGGTTGAGTATACTCAACATCTCATAGCATTCGGGATGCCCGGCGGATGGGAATGGATTATCATTCTCGTAGTCGCTCTGTTGATATTCGGCAGAAAACTGCCCGATGTGGCACGCAGCATTGGTAAAAGTCTGAATGCGTTCAAAAAGGGCCTGCACGAGGCGCAAGACGAGGTCAATGAGACCAAGAAGGAAATCGAACGTGAGGTCGACGACGCAAAGCAAGACATTGCCAAAGAGGTAAAAGACGCCGCGGGGCCAAACGATTCTCAAAACAAAGACTGATTATCGTGTCCCGCCACAGTAGACAGGATTACATTCGTACTGCCCAATCTCAGATGAACCGCAAAGCTGACAAAGCGGCCCTTCCTGATACCGCAATGACTCTCGGAGAGCATCTCGAAGAGTTGCGTGCCAGGATAGTCCTTGCCCTGATAGGTCTATTTATCGGTCTGGTTATCTGCCTGATTTTCGGCAAGTACATAATAGACTTCATCTCACAACCCTATGTGCGAATCCTCGGTCAGCAGGGGCAGCGTCTACTGGTAATCGGACCTGCTGAGGGCTTTGTCAGTTATATGAGAATCTCGCTTGTAGCGGGCCTGCTGCTTTCGTCACCCTGGGTCTTCTATCACCTGTGGATGTTCGTCGCCGCAGGACTTTACCCGCACGAAAGGAGATACGTGTATATCACCATACCATTCTCAGTGGCATTATTCGTAAGTGGCGCACTTTTCTTTATGTTCATAGTGGCGCCGCTGTGCCTGGGCTTTTTAGTGAAATTCAATGAGGTCGTGCTGGAAGCAAGCAGCACGTTTACTTTCCAGAAATACGTTTCATTCGTGACAACGCTTATGCTCGTTTTCGGGCTGGCGTTCCAGACCCCAGTCGCGATTTACTGCCTGAACTGCACGGGCATAATCACAATCGACGCTCTCAAACGTTCCCGTAAGTTTACTCTGATGGGGGTTGTAATTCTCGCAGCAGTTCTTACGCCACCCGATTTCATCTCACAGATTACACTTGCTATCCCGCTTTATCTGCTTTTTGAACTGGGCGTTCTTTTCTGCTGGCTGGCTGAGAAACGAGACAAATCGCGCCGTAGGAAGTAAATATGCTGACACTTATTAATACGAATACAATGCTGCCTGCAATCGCTCCTATTGGATTGGATTATATTGCCGGGACGGCCAGAAAAGCGGGCATCGAAATCGATATAGTCGATTTGTGCCTAGCCGAAGACCCTGATGCGACTTTGCGAGATTATTTCAGCAAGTATACTCCTGACCTTGTAGGGCTGTCATTTCGCAACGTGGACGATTGTTTCTGGCCAAGCTGCGAATGGTTCGTCCCGCGTCTAAATGAAATAGTCAAAACAATAAAAACTCTGACAAATGCTCCGGTCGTAATCGGCGGTGTCGGCTTTTCAATTTTCGCCGAACAGATTGTCACTCATACGGGTGCTGATTTCGGCATTCGGGGTGACGGCGAACAGGCAACTATCGAACTTGTAAAGCAACTACAAGGTGCAAGACACTTCGAGCGAATTCTCGGCCTTGTCTGGAAAGAAAACGGCACAATCCACTCCAACCCCCCTGCCTGGTCGGCAGCCAATGATAATCTTTCACTGCCAACTAAACGGGACAACATCGACAATGCTACTTATTTTAACCGCGGCGGACAGTGCGGTATCGAAACCAAACGGGGCTGCAATCGCAATTGCATCTACTGCGTCGACCGACTGTCCAAGGGAACCACAAGCAGAACACGCCAGCCTACTGAGGTGGCTGACGAAGCAGAGGCACTGCTCAAACAGGGAATAGACGTCCTTCATATCTGTGACAGCGAGTTCAATATTCCGCGTGAACACGCACTGGCTGTCTGTGAAGAATTTATCCGCCGGGGCCTTGGTGAAAAACTCAGGTGGTATACATATATGGCCGTTGTGCCCTTCGACGCCAAACTCGCCTCCGCGATGCGCAAGGCCGGCTGCGTCGGTATCGACTTTACGGGCGATTCCGGTTCTCCGGAAATGCTAAAAAACTATCGGCAGCATCATTGTCCTGAGGACCTTACCACAGCGGTTCAATTGTGCAGGGATAACTCGATTAAGGTTATGATTGATTTGCTGATTGGCGGCCCGGGCGAAACACCACAAACCGCAAAACAGACAATTGACTTCATCAAGCAATTAAACCCTGACTGTGCCGGCGCCCCTCTTGGCGTGCGAATTTATCCTGGCACCGAAATGGCAAATATCGTCGCAGCACAAGGACAGCTTGACACCAATCCGAGCATACGTCGAAAATACGAGGGCACAATCGACCTTTTCAGGCCCACCTTCTACATATCGCATTTATTAGGCGAAAGGCCAGCCCGGCTTATAAAGGATTTGATAGCGGCAGATACGAGATTTTTCGAGCCGATAGACGAGGCCGATGCTGCAGCGACTGACCACAATTACAACGACAATAGCGAGCTCGTGAACGCTATCGCCGCAGGCGCCCGCGGGGCGTACTGGGACATCCTTCACAAACTTCGCAGCAGCTAATCAAGTTCGATTTGCTGCTCGTACTCCGGAACTGTAACCTTCCAGCCGGTCTTACCTCTGACAAAATCTGCAAAGGCCATTGCACTGTCGGTCTCCCCGTGCACAACGAAAATATGCTTCGGTGGCGTCTTGATGCCTCTCAGCCAATCGAGCAATTCGTTTTTGTCAGCGTGCGCGGAAAAACCATTTACCTGCACGATTCTCGCCTCAACTTTGTGTTTTTCGCCGAGAATCCTGACCTCTTGCGCCCTATCGACAATCTGCCTGCCCAGAGTTCCAACTGCCTGATAGCCGACGAACATTATCGTGTTCTCTTTACGGGAGATATTATTTGCCAGGTGATGTTTTATCCTGCCGCCCGTGCACATACCCGCACCCGCTATTATCAGAACCGTCCCCTTGATATTGTTTATCTCCTTTGATTCCTCAGTCGAAGATGTCGTTTTAAGGCCGGGAAAACCAAAGGGAGACTGGTGTTGAGCAATAAGCTTCTTCATTTCATCGTCATACAGCTCAGGATGTTGCTTAAAGATTTCGGTTATCTTAGCAGCCATAGGGCTGTCCAGAAAAACCTTCAGCCGAGGTATGACGCCTTCCTGCAGAAGCTCAGTCAGATAGTAAAGGATTTCCTGCGACCGTTCGAGTGCGAAGCTGGGAACAATGATTTTACCACCTGCCTTCTCTGTCGAATTTATAACGTCAGCGATTTGCTTTTTCACGTCGCAGGTTTGGCAGTGCTCCCTGTCGCCATACGTGGATTCGATAACGACGTAGTCTGCTTTCTCAGGTATGTTTGGGTCGCGTACAATCGGCCGGTCGGGCCTGCCTATGTCGCCGGAGAATAGAATCGTCTTCTGCTCACCGTTCTGGCTGACATCCACCTTTATCATTGAGGAGCCAAGTACGTGCCCGGCATCACAAAAAGTAACATCCACACCATCTACAACTTTAATCTGCTGCTTATACTTTACCGGCGTGAAATGCACAAAACTCGCCTCGGCATCCTGCGTCGTGTAAAGCGGAACTTCCGGATAAGGGCCTTTCCTGCCTTCACGCTCGTGCCTTTTACGCTTGTGCTCGGCGTCTTCTTCCTGAATCTTGGCTGAATCGAGCAATATAATTCTTGTTATCTCAGCCGTGGCATCGGTGCAGTAAATCCTGCCCTTGAATCCCTCACGAACCAGTTTCGGCAGTAATCCACAGTGGTCAAGATGAGCGTGCGTCAGAAGTACTGCATCAATACTTTCGGGAGGCACTGCAAACGGCTCCCAGTTTCTCGCCTTAAAATGTCTTTCCTGATAAAGCCCGCAATCAATGAGTAGTCGTGTGCCGTTAACCTCCAGAAGGTGCCGAGAACCCGTGACATTCTGGGCAGCACCGAGAAACTTCAATATCATTCGCATCTGTACGCTCCCATATTAAAATAACATCGCGCATTGACAATTTTGTGCGATTCTAACGGCCTCAGAAACACACGACAAGTTCTAATATAGCTAACCATGTCTAAACTTGTGAAAAAGATTGTGCAAAAAGCCCGAATATAGTACACTTTCGGCTCCGTTGATTAAGTAAATGTCGGAACCGACCAATTAGGAACTACGTAATATGAAAACAAAAACAATCGTTATATTATCTTTGAGCTTCTGGCTCGCTGTAGGTGCGGCCGGGGGTTGCGCCAAAAAAGACCGCGGCGTTAGAGTCCTGAAACTCGCCCATGCGCTGGACACGGAACATCCGGTTCACAAAGGAATGGTTTTTATGGCCGAGAGAGTTAAGGAAAAATCCGGGGGCCGGCTGCAAATCGACATATACCCAAGCGGACAGCTTGGTAGTGAGCGTGAGTGCATTGAGCAGCTGCAGGCCGGTGCGCTGGCAATAACCAAATCCTCCTCTTCAGCTCTTGAAGCATTCATCCCGAAAATGAAAGTCCTCGGCCTGCCTTACCTGTTTCGGGATTCTGAGCACTACTGGAATGTGCTGCTCGGGCCGATAGGCAAAGAATTCCTGGCGGCAGGCGAGGATGTCGGACTAAAAGGTTTATGCTTCTATGACGCCGGAGCAAGAAGCTTTTACACAAAAGACAAACCAATCGAAACCCCTGCCGACCTGAAAGGAATGAAAATCCGAGTCCAGAAAAGTGAAATGGCCATCAAGATGGTCGAAGCAATGGGCTGTGCCGCCACACCCATCGACTGGGGCGAGCTTTATACTTCCCTGCAACAGGGGGTAGTCGATGGGGCGGAAAACAACCCGCCCAGCTTTTACAGTTCAATGCACTATGAGGTATGCAAATATTACATCCTTGAAGAACATACTCGCTGTCCTGATGTCTTGCTGATTAACGCTTCTGTCTGGAATAACTTATCACCCGAGTTTCAGAATATCCTTCAGGAGGCAACGGATGAATCAGTTGCGTTCCAGCGGGAGCTTTGGGCGAAAAAAGAAAAGGAATGTCTCGAGGCCGTGGCGCAGGCCGGTGTAAAAATCAGTCATCCCGATAAAGCTCCTTTCAAAGAAGCCACACGGTCCGTGTGGGACGAGTTTAACGGAACAGAAATAGGCGACATCGCTAAGAGAATTGCGGAGCAGCAATAGCAGATGTTTCGCAAGATAAAAAAAATATTGGACAAAACACTCGAAACCCTGGTCACAATATCAATGGGCATCCTCGTCGTGGACGTAATCTGGCAGGTTTTCACGCGATATGCATCGCGATACGGACTGATAAATCCAAGCTCCTGGACGGAAGAACTGGCGACATTTATGATGATCTGGGTGGGGCTGCTCGGCTCAAGTGTGGCTCTTAATCGCGGCGCTCATCTGGGTATCGACTATCTGGTGCTGAAGCTGTCACGAAAAAAATATCTACTGGTTTCGTTGTTTGTCTTTGCGATAATAACACTTTTCGCTCTTTTTGTTATGGTCGTCGGCGGAACGCAGCTTGTCAGCAGAACTCTTATTTCCAAGCAGGTTTCCCCCGCCCTGCAACTGAAGATGGGCTATGTGTATCTTGCTATTCCCATAAGCGGTTTATTTCTTGTTCTCTATAGCATTGAACTGTTTATTGAAAACCTGATGACACTAACCAAAGGCGGACAAATCCATACGTCTGACGACCACCAGACAGAAGCAACTGTTGATTAATTTATCTGTAACCTCGAATAGAAAAGCCGGGTTATGACCACTGACACATTGGCTGTATCGGTTCTAGTTGTAAGTTTCGCTTTGCTTGTATCGTTAAATGTCCCCGTGGCATTTTGTATGGGAATCAGCACCCTTCTGGGTGTCCTCGTCGTGGGCAACTTGCCATCATTTCTTATCGTGGCTCAGAAAATGGCAACAGGCATCGACAAATTTGCGCTCCTGGCAATACCCTTTTTTATTCTGTCAGGTCTCTTTATGGAACGGGGAGGCATCGCGCGGCGACTCATTGACTTCGCAAATGTCATCGTCGGCAGATTTCGGGGTGGGCTGTCCTTTGCAAATATCCTCACCTGTATGCTATTCGGTTCAATCTCAGGCTCATCCGCCGCCGCAGTCTCATCAGTGGGTGGCTTTATGATTCCTGTAATGAATAAAATGGGCTACAACCGCGAATTCAACACCGCCGTAACAACCACCGCCGCTACAACAGGTCTGCTTATCCCGCCGAGCAACGTCATGATTGTTTATTCATTAGCAACAGGTGGAACGGTATCAATCGCAGCTTTGTTTATCGCCGGTATTTTGCCCGGGATATTAATGGGCTTAGCGCTTATGACGGTTGCCGCAATCATCTCCATAAAACACAACTACGGCAAAGGCGAAAGATTCACGCTGCTGGAAGGCATTAAGTGCTTCTTCAAAGCTATTCCCGCCTTACTGCTCATCATAATCGTCCTTGGCGGTATCCTTAGCGGGGTGTTCACGGCAACCGAGGCCTCCGCCATCGCCGTCGTATATTCTTTTATCCTGTCTGTATTCGTATACAGGGAAGTGAAATTCAATGACATACCCGGCATAGTGCTCAAATCTGCAATAACAACCGCCGTGGTGCTTTTACTTATAGCTACCTCAATGGCCATGAGTTGGTTTCTGGCCCTTGAGAACATACCTCAAAATATCAGTGCATTTCTGCTCGGCTTAACTAACAGCAAGATTATGATTCTGCTAATCATAAGCGCCCTGCTGTTGGTTGTCGGGATGTTTATGGATATGACACCAGCCGTTTTGATATTCACACCTATTTTTCTGCCTGTGCTCCAAAAGTTCGGGATTAGTCCGCTGCACTTCGGCATAATAATGATTATGAACCTGTGCATCGGACTGTGTACACCGCCCGTAGGAACTGTTTTATTCCTCGGCTGTGGCATCGCTCAAACCACAGTAACAAAATTGATGCGGCACATAGTTCCGTTTTACTGCGCAATGGTCGTAGCTTTGCTTATCTGTACTTTTATACCGGGAGTATCGCAGTTACTGCCCCGCTTGTTCGGCCTGATTAAATAATCTCTTTGTATTTAAGCAACTTTGAAGCTTCGGGCGAAGCTGTTACTAATAAAATAATCCTCTCAAATCTTCCTGAAAAGACCTATGACTACCCCCTGGATTTGACAGTCGCTTGAATATATAGGCTCGTAATCCTCGTTTGCCGACTGTAGTCGTGCTCGCCCGGGTTCCCTGTAAAACCGCTTCAGCGTCGCGTTATCGTTATCGACAAGAGCAACTACAAGCTGGCCATCGGTTGTCTTCGATGTGCGCCTGCAAATAACATAATCGCCCTCACAGATGTCATCGCCTTCCATACTGTCGCCTCTGACCTCAAGTGCGAATATATCACTGGTGGCGCCAAAGAACGGGTCGAGAGATATGCAATCCTGATTCTCAACCGCCTCGACCGGCCGGCCCGCCGCAACAACACCGACAAGTGGAATGCCACCAGGGATCCGGTCGGTGCTCTCTTGAGGACGTTCGACTATTCGGCTAAGCAGTCTTCGCGCTTTTGAACTGGGCGTCAAAGAGCGTGCTCTGCCCGGCCGGTGCGAAACCAGCCCTTTTCTTCGCAGTTGTTCTATGTGCCCGAATGCGGTGGTGCGGCTTACGCACAGGACCTTTGACAGCTCGCCAATCGTCGGCGAATAGCCACGTCTGTCCCTGAACTCTGCGATTGTGTTCAAGAGCTGAACCTGCCTTGGCGTAAGCGACACGTCTGTGTTTTGAGGCATAATAATGCTTTTCCTGTATGATTGCTCTCTGCTGGCCCAACTCGGCGATTTGCGTCGAGCCGGTACCCCGCAGGGCATCTATAAATCCCACCAGCATATTCCGCAGTCTGCCGAACAGACTTTTCGGTTGCTCCGACTGACCGGTCCAATCCACCGGCCAGACCGAGACGAAATCACCACCCGGCCCGAACCTGCAAACCGGCCCAATTTTCGTTATTACTTCCCGTTCCATAATTCACCAATAACCGCTACACGCCTTTATTATGTGCTGTTCTGCAAAGACCTGTATCGGTAATGCCGACTGAAAAACCCTAACGAAAACCGAACAAAATCAGGCCCAAAGACAATGTTTTTTCGACCCGTTCAACTTGTTGCCAGCACCGGTGATAATATGGGACAAAGGGGGAAAAATTTCCCCGGAGTCGCACGCGTTACCCGATGTTCGGCCTGCACCACCCCCAAATTTTTCTCTCAACTTGAAAAGAGCCGAAATTGCCCGCAATATGCTTGACAACGGGCCAAATGGGAAATAAATTACTCAATTCGCTTGTCGCAAATGCGAACCACAAATCAAGTTGGAACCTCATTTTTAGTTGAAAAAGGAGATTGTGAAATGGCAACAAAGGTTGCAATCAACGGATTCGGCCGGATTGGAAGAGCTGTAGCCCGGCTGATTTTCGAGAGAAAAGGCGAGCTGGAACTGGTAGCGATTAACGACCTGGCGGATGCCAAGAGCTTGGCGCATCTGTTCAAATATGACACGGTTATGGGCAGGTGGGAAGGAACCGTCGAGGCAAAGGACACCGAACTCGTGATAAACGGCAAAAGCGTCAAGGTTCTCAGCGTCAAAAACCCGGCAGAGCTGCCGTGGAAAAATATGGGCGTCAAAATCGTCGTGGAATCAACAGGTATCTTTAGAACAAAAGAATCGCCTAAAGGCGGCTATGGCGACCACCTCAAAGCGGGAGCTGAAAAAGTCATCCTGACCGTGCCCGCCAAAGATAAAATCGATGCCACCATAGTCCTCGGCGTCAACGACCAAATGCTCACCAAAGATATCAAGTGCGTCTCGAACGCCAGTTGCACAACAAACTGCCTGGGACCCATATCCAAGGTCCTGAACGATACATTCGGCATCGAGAGAGGTCTTATGACCACAGTGCACGCTTACACCAACGACCAGAAAGTCGCAGATATGATTCACAAGGACCTTCGCAGGGCCAGGGCCGCCGCCTGTAACATCATCCCGACCACGACCGGCGCAGCCAAGGCAATCGGCCAGGTCATACCCGATCTCGACGGTAAGCTCGATGGGTTCGCACTTCGCGTACCGACGCCAGTGGGAAGCGTCGTGGACCTCGTGGCAATCGTTAAAAAAGAAGCATCGGTCGAAAGCATCAACTCAGCTATGAAAAAGGCCGCTGAAGGACCGATGAAGGGTATTCTCGTTTACTGCGATGAGCCGATCGTCAGCAGCGACATAATCAAGAACCCCGCTTCGAGCATATTCGATTCGCTCTGCACAATGGTAAAGGGTAACATCGTGAAACTGGTAAGCTGGTACGACAACGAATGGGGATACTCGAATCGCACCGTCGATATTATGGAAAAGATGGCTAAGACGTAAAGCTAATGAAAAGGACCCGTTCTTGTCCGAACGGGTCCTTTTAACATCTTGTTAAGTGCCAATCGTATCGATATTTTTGCGTGGCATTCCGTAAGCAGGTGTTGAACAATGAACAACAAGCAGCTTGAACAGATACTTGTACTCATCAAGCCGGACGCCCTCAAAATATCTGTTACAGGATTCATCTTTTCTCAGTTATCAGAATTTCATACAGGAGCGCGTTTTGCCGCCGCCAAGGTTGTCAATGTCAGCAGGCCCCTTGCAGAAGAACACTATGCCGAACACAAGGAAAAACCTTTCTACGAGTCACTACTCGATTACATTACAGGTGTGATTCATTATCCCGACCAGGATAAATGGAAACGCAGGGTAATTGCGATTGTTTACCAAGGTCCCGATATCCTGGCGACTTTAAGGTCAATAGCAGGTCCGACAGACCCACACCAGGCAAGAGAACAAAAACCCGGTTGTATAAGGTCGCTTGGAACGGTGGTGCCAATCAAAGATGCAAACGACAATGTTATCGGTAGTCGAATGGATAATTTAATTCATACTTCAGCCACATACGCTGACGCCGAACGGGAAATTAAGCTCTGGTTTTTGCCCCACGACATTCCTCCGCTCATGCGGGCCTATCCTACAGAGATTTGCAGGACTCATTATTATTACAAGGACGGACGGCTCTATGATAGCTATGAACCGGATAGTTTGTTTTTACTGGCCCCTGGTGATGAGGTTTGGAAAACCGATCTGGATATTCTTGAGAACTACGCCCGAAACGAACATGTACAAAGTAGTTTAAATACTGTTGTGGCAAAATATCTCATCAACAGAAATCCACAGTATTAATGGAGCGTCGTTTTTAGAAGAAAACACAGGAGACTACTATGGCCAAAAAAACGATAGCCGACATAGACGTTAAAAACAAAAAGGTGTTTATGCGGGTGGATTTTAATGTCCCGCTGGACGACAACGGTAATATCGCCAGCGACAAAAGAATTGTCGCAGCACTGCCGAGTATCAAAAAAGTCCTCGATGGAGGTGGCTCGCTTATACTCGCCAGTCATCTCGGCAGGCCAAAAGGAACACCTGACCCCAAGGCATCTTTGAAACCCGTCGCAAAACGGCTGTCGGAGCTACTCGGTAAAAACGTCGTTATGGCAGACGACTGCATCGGACCGGATGTCAAAGCTAAAGTGGAGGCGCTAAAACCCGGTGACGTGATGCTGCTGGAAAACGTCCGCTTCCACTCCGAAGAGGAAATCAAGGACAAAAAGGCCAAAGAAGACCCTGCGCTGCGCAAGGCCAAAGATGAATTCGCAAAGCAAATGGCAGAGTTAGCCGACGTTTATGTCAACGACGCATTCGGAACCGCCCACCGAGACAACGCTTCAATGTATACCGTGCCTGTAATGATGAAAGGAAAACCGCGAGTCATTGGATTTCTGATTGAGAAGGAAATTCAGTTCCTCGGCGAAACGGTTGCTAATCCTGTCAGGCCCTTTGTCGCCATACTGGGCGGGGCAAAAGTCTCCGACAAAATCGGCGTCATCGAGAATCTCCTCACAAAGGTCAACAGGATTCTCATCGGCGGCGCTATGGCCTACACATTTTACAAAGCCAACGGTAAAAGCGTGGGCAACAGCTTATGCGAAGACGACTTCATCACAAAGGCCGGGGAACTACAGGAAAAAGCAAAGAATGCCGGGTGCGAGCTACTGTTGCCGGCCGATGACGTCGTGGCAAAGGAATTCAAGGCTGGCGCCGAGAACAAGGTCGTCAGCGATAATATTGAGACCGGCTGGCAGGGAATGGACATAGGCCCCGCGACTAGAAAGCTGTTTGCCGAGAAGCTCGCCGACGCAAAGACTATCGTATGGAACGGCCCGATGGGCGTGTTTGAAATGCCGCCCTTCGACGAGGGCACAAAGGCAGTCGCCCAGGCGGTCGCGGACGCAACAAGCAAAGGCGCCCGCAGCGTAATCGGCGGCGGTGATAGCGCAAGCGCACTAAAAAAATTAGGCCTCGACAAAAAAGTGACATATATCTCAACCGGCGGTGGTGCATCGCTGGAGTTTCTCGAAGGCAAAAAGTTCGCTTGCCTCGAAATACTCGACGAGAAATAATACCCAGACAGTGAAAATACCCGAATACCGGCAATAAGCAGAAAGGCATATGGTTAAATTGAGACTCCCCAAACCCGGAACTATCGAGATTAACCCATCGATATTAAGCTCCGATTTTGCGGCCCTGGCCAATGAGACAACCGTCATCAAGCAGGCCGGGGTAAAAATGGTACACCTCGATATAATGGACGGCCATTTCGTGCCAAACCTCACCATCGGCCCGCCCGTTGTCGCGAAACTCCGACTGCACAGTAATCTGTTCTTTGACGCACACCTGATGATTTGCGAGCCCAGAAAATACGCTCCCGCTTTTGTAAAGGCCGGGGTTAACCACATAACCTTTCACATCGAGGTCGAGAAAAGACCGGCCGAATTTATAAAGATACTACACGATATGGACATAACAGCCGGCATCTGTATCAATCCCGAAACACCGGTGAAAGCAATTGAAAAAGTGGCGCCGCTTTGCGATATGGTCCTGGTTATGACCGTGCATTCCGGCTTCGGCGGACAAAAATTCATACACTATGCTGCAAAAAAGATTCATACTGTTCGTAAAATCGTCGGCCCTGATATAAGGGTCGAAGTCGACGGCGGCATCGACGTTAAAACTGCCCCAATCGTCGTCGGCTACGGAGCCGACACGCTTGTAGCGGGGCACGCAATCTTCTCGAAAAAAGACCGCATCGCCGCAATAAAGGCACTTCGCAAGGCCTGCTGCGGGTAATTGACTCTGGAAAACTGTCGCTATTTCTGTTAGAATCCCGGCTGTCTTACCAATGTGATTGTATCACCAATTATGGCCAAGGAAACAAAGTCAAAATGGAACGGCTTTTCGCTTAAGCCGCGAAAGGATATGCCCGAAGGGCTATGGACGCGATGTCCCGCCTGTGAGCATATGCTCTACAAAAGCACCGTCGAGAAAAATCTCAACGTCTGCCCGGAATGCGACCACCACTTCCGCATAAACGCGCCCACTCGTATAAGCTACCTGGCAGATGAGGGTTCCTTTGAAGAAATGCAGGCCGAGTTAACAAGCAACGACCCGTTGGATTTCAACTTCAGGGGCACAACCTACAAACAGCGGCTAAAGGCCGACGAGCAAAAAAGCGGCGCAAAAGAGGCAATGCGAATCGGAAAGGCATTCATAAAAGGTCGAGGTGTGATGCTGGCCGTGATGGAGCCGAACTTTCTTATGGGCTCTATGGGTTACGTAGTCGGCGAGAAACTCTGCATGGCAGTCGAAAGAGCAATTGATGAATCGCTGCCGCTGGTAGCCGTTTGCTCCTCCGGAGGCGCCAGAATGCACGAAGGCGTTGTATCGCTGGGCCAAATGGCAAAAACCAGCGCTGCTTTAGCCAAGTTCGATAAGGAAGGTGGATTGTTCCTTTCAGTCCTTACCGACCCGACCACGGGAGGCGTAACCGCAAGCTTTGCAATGTTAGGCGATTGCCTTATCGCCGAGCCCGGTGCGCTCATCGGCTTTGCTGGGCCCCGTACCATCGCCGAGACTATCAAAGTCGAGCTGCCAGACGGTTTTCAGACTGCTGAGTTTATGCTCGAACACGGCTTCATCGATACGATTGTCCACCGCAAGGACCTCCGTAGTGAAATCGCCCGCCTCATCGACTATTGCCAGAAGTAACTCACCTTAACAGAAGCAATCCGCTGATTCTAACGCGCGTCTTGTCCCGCTACTGCCAGCACAAGCGCAAAAACCTTTGATGCACCTGCCTGTTTGAGAGTCTTTGCACACTCATTCAGCGTAGCGCCGGTCGTTTTAATATCATCGACAAGACAGACGCTACGGCCGGCAAAGGGATGTCGATAACGCACGGCAAAAGCACCGGCGACGTTCTTCTCCCGCGCGGCCGCACTGGGCATCGTCGGCTGTGCCTTTGTATAGCGGATTCGCACAAGGTCAGTGCTGATTTTAGCGGATGTGCGGTTTAGTCTTTTGGCAAGAAGCAGCGATTGATTATACCCACGAATGAGACGCTTGAACCAGTGCAGAGGTACCGGAACAAAGAAGTCGATTTCCTCATAAAACTGACTCACCTGCAAAGCGGAATCGGCCAGCCAGCCCGTCACCGAATCAAGCTCACTTCGACCTCTTTTGAAGACAAGAACAATATCCTGCAAACTTCGCGCGTAAATCCCGGCACGAGCAATGCCATCAAAATGAATCTCTTCGCCGGCGCACTTCGGACAAGTGCCCTCGTAAATTGCATATCGGCTGACATCCCGGCCGCAGCGCCTGCAGTAATCGGCTGAGCACACCGAAGCCAGCCCTCCCCAACAGTCTGCGCACAAAACACTGCCGGCCTCCACCATTTCCTGCTGGCAGTTGAGACACAAAGCAGGCCAGATTAAATGCCCCAGCCCCTGCAAGGCAGCAACGCTGGTTCGCTTAAGCAAACTTAGTGTCTGATTCCGAGCAATCATCGGCTCTAAGAAATTTAGTATTTAGCTTTGAAAACTCTTTCAGGGATTACAACGCTTGCAGGGTCTTTTACCGGCGGCAATCGCCTCTTCTCTGCTGCCGTAACCAACAAGGTTCTTCGGAGCAATTTGCTGTGCAAACGGACAATCCGGCTTATGGAAAACCTTGCTGTTCTTCGAGGCAACGTAACTTGACTCGATATTCTGCTGTTTTACGGATTTCGTATTAAACTCGACGCTTGACTCAGTGAACTCAGGGCCGATTTGGTTGACGTCGGATTGCTTCGCTACGGACCACGCGACGATAAACGCACGGGTTTGTTCAAGGGCAACAGCGGTAAGCGAACCGGGCAATTCCGCTGACGAAACCATACGCATAATTGGCTCATGTCTCCAAACATCGGCCATTATGTAATACTTGGAATTACGGCCAAAAAGAACCTTCTTTGAAAGGGAGACCTGAATGCGAAAAATAAACTGATTGGCATCTGCTAAACGAAACAGGTCGGTATCCAGGCGAAACTCAGAGGCATCAGGAGGGTGGAACCTAAGACCAGATGCAGAATCAAGCCGTTTTTTGAGAACTTCGGCCATCGGGGAATTTACATCCCCGCAGGCATTCATCCCTGCGTCTTTTAAGACGGCTTCGACTTTTTGCACGAGCCGGCTCACAGTCAACAAGTTTGGGTCAACCGGCCAATAAAATGAAGGATGTAATGCAACTGTAACATAAAGACAATTTATATCAGCCAGTGCGGGGTTCGGCTTGGCAATGAGAGGCAAGTCACGTGACGGCTCAGGTTGAGCGAAAACAGGTGTTGATAGAATAACGGAAAGAATGACCGGTGCGAGAAGGTGTGTGATTCTCATATTCGTATCCTCCAAATCTGAATCAGAAAGGTTCTATGCAATCAAGGCAAAGGCGTCTGTGACGGGCATACCTCCTTTTATGCCGAGCGCTTTGGCCTTTTCGTTTACCTTGAGGATTTTCCTATTTGTGAAGCGGTCAAGGGTACCGATGGGATTGTCCGGCGAGCTCTCCACAAGAGCCGCAGCAACACCATACCGCTGACAGGCCTCAACGTCGATGGCGGGGCACGCCAGAAAACCCTTCGAGCCGGTAACAATCAGAATGTTAAAGCCGGGCCACTTTGTCTGAACGCCCTCGACTGGTCCGTTCTCAGTATCAAACGTTTTCTTGTTGATTTCCATAATCCATCCCTCACAACAATGCGACCCGGCCATCACATATAGCGCACAGATAAAACTATTAAGTTTTTTTTCTGCCGCGTTTTTTTGCGGCTTTTTTACTGCTCTTTTTGGTAGTCTTTTTGACGCTTTTTTTGCTTGTCTTGCTGATGGTCTTCTTGCCGCTTTTCCTGTGGGCTTTCCCAGTTACTTTCCCGAGAGTTATCTTGCCGGCTTTCTTAAGTTTTTTCTTTCCGGCAGTTTTTTGGGCCGTTTTCTTAACCGCTTTCTTAATAGTCTCGCCAACAGTTTTCTTTGTGGCCTTTTTGCCATTTTTTTCACCCGCCTGCTTCTGCTTTTTGGCTCCCTGTTCCACCGGCTTTTGTACCCGATGCTCCGCCTTGCCGTGATGTACCGGGGGACCAAGCACAATCTCAATCTCAGTAACTCTCTCTTCGAGCAGTTCTTCGGTCTTTGCCTCGACTACCAGCCGCAGCAATGGTTCCGTATTGCTCGGCCGGCAGTTGAACCACCAGTCCTTAAAGCCAACGGTGACACCATCGAGCCAGTCGACTTGTCCTTCGCGGTATCTTTTCGCCAGCTCATCCATTTTGGCCTTTTTATCAGCAACCTCGAAGTTAATTTCCCCGCTGCCGAAGTACCTGCGCAGCGGTTCGATTATCGCACTTACCGCCGAATTGTTTTGCCCCACTATGTTGAGCATATGCACAAGGGTAATCAATCCCGAATCGGCGCAGTAGTTATCGCGGTAATAGAAGTGGCCTGAAAGCTCCCCGCCGAAGACGGCGTGTGAATCCCTCAGAGCTTTTTTCATAAATGCGTGCCCCACGCGCTCCCGCCGAGGCGTTCCGCCGTTTTTGATGATTTCTTCTGCAACCACCCGGCTCGAACGAAGGTCATATACTATCGTCGATTTCGGATGTTTCTTCAAAAAGTAACCCGCCATAAGAGCGGTCATCAGGTCGCAGCCGATTGTCCGACCCGTCTCGTCCACCATCATCAGCCGGTCACCGTCGCCGTCAAAGCATACGCCGAAGTCGCACTTTTCCCGGATGACTGCGCTTTTTACCTCCTCAAGATTCTCTTCAATCAGCGGGTTCGGGTCGTGCTTAAACGTGCCGTCATGTTTGAAATTAATCTCTATGATTTCCAAACCCTGCCCCGAAAATATAGCCGGCACCATTTTCCCAGCCATACCATTCGAAGCATCAATGGCTACTTTGAGCTTCCGCAGCTTGGGCCGCAGAAACTTCAGGACATGATTCTTATACTCGTCAATCAGGTCAAGCTTCCGGACCGAGCCGGTACGTTTGCCTTTCGTGTGCAGCAGCGATAGCGCTATATGCTTTATATCCTTCAGGCCCGTATCCTCGCCGACAGGTTTGGCGCCGGGGCCTGAAACCTTGAAGCCGTTATATTTTGCGGGGTTGTGCGACGCCGTCACCTGAATCCCGCCGCAAGTGCCGAGATGGTTGACAGCAAAGTAAATAAAAGGAGTATCCACCATACCTACGTCAATCACGTCGATACCTGCGGATGTGATGCCATCGGTAAGAGCTTTGACAAGCGATTCTCCGTGGGGTCGCATATCCCTTCCCACGCATATTGTCCGCGCGTTTGCCTGGCCTCGCTCAAAACCATGCAGCAGCACAGGCAAAAAACGAGCCGCCGCAAAGCCTATCTTCCACGCATCTTCCTCGTCAAACTGGTCGGGGTAGACGCCCCTTATGTCGTATGCCTTGAAAATTGCAGGGTCCATTAACTATTCCTTTCTCGTCCCAAAGTACACAAAATGCCCCAATGGCAATGAACAGATACTATAAAACGACACACGGCATCGTGTCAATGGTGGCTTGTGAATGCAGATAAACAGATATGGCTACGACTACTCCGCCCGGAGAGACTCAGGCACTTTCTTTACAAAATCCCTTATCTCGTCACGAATCCGGCGATATATATCGAGGGCCTCTTTCTCGCTGTTCGCCCCTTTTGCCAGCCGGGGCGGGTCGTCGAAGCCAATATGGAGAAGCTTTGTTTTACGGGGAAAGATGGGGCAATGCTCGTGGGCGTGGTCGCAGACGGTAATAACGTAGTCGAATTGGATATTCTTTAACTCGTCAACATGCTTGCTGTGATGGCTGGATATATCGACCCCGGTTTCGGCCATCACTTGAACCGCATTCGGATTCAGGCCGTGGACCTCAATGCCCGCTGAATAGGGCTCAATCACATCACCTTTGAGATAGCGGGCAAAACCCTCCGCCATCTGGCTCCGGCAGGAATTACCCGTGCAGAGAAACAGGATTTTAAGTTTCGGTTTCTTCATAAGCCGTCAAAAGACCTTTCATAAAGCTATACGCCGAGTCCCAGCGTATAGGCGAAAGTAAAATAGACACCAATGGCAAGAAAGATAATTCCAGTTATCCTGCGGGCCCAAAGCTCAAACTGCGTCACTTTATTGAATACCCGGCCCATCAAGTCAGCACTTATTGCAAGCAAAAAGGCAAAAAAAAGAACGGGTAAAGCCGTGCCCACACCATATACCGTAGGCAGCAACACTGCCGAAGAATGTTTCACCGAAAGCGGGATAAGCGACGCAAAAAACAAAACCGCGGAAACCGGACAAAATGACAAGGCAAATAGAATACCTATTAACAGCGCCCCCGCGAGACCAAAGCCGCCTGCACGTTTTTGACACCACTGGGCAACTTTGCCGGAGGAAAAACCAAATGAAAGCAGGTCGAGCAAAACCATTCCAACGAGAATCAGAACAGGCCCCAATAGACGGTTCATATATTTCTGCAGCCAGTGAGAAACAACAGGCATCGAGGACAATCCTTTAACCAGAACAATCGCCAGCAGTACATATGTCAAAGTCCGGCCAAATGTATAAAGCAGACCTGTGACGAAAACATAAGCTGGCCGACCAACCTTCCGACCTATGAAGGAAATTGCGGCAATATTGGTCGCCAGCGGGCAGGGACTAATCGACGTTAGGATACCAAACCAAAGTGCCGCACCCATCGCCAGGAATAATTCGCTCACTCCCGTGCCTCCGATGTGAATGCCATTATGCTTTCACGGATGTATTCGAGATATTCGTCCTTGTCTGAAACCAAATCCCATATCTGGTCGAGATTTTCCCAGTCGATCTGCCGGCCATCTATCATTCTCGAAAGGATAACAGACTTGGTAACAAGCTCATAATCTTTGATGAAGTGCTCATTGCCCGCGGTATCGACGTTGGTGGGCATCCATGTTATTTTCCCATCCGCGAGGTCTTGAGCAAAATATGTGTCGAGCGACTCTTTGGCGTAACTTTCGAGTTTATGACAGGTCGGGCAGCGGACATCGCCGTGAAAATAATAAACCACAATTTGCTGATTTGCCTCGGCCTCAGGCACATCAGATAAAACGATGGTCTGTGGAGCGGCCTGCGGGGCTGATTTACTTTCGCGGATAATCATATAGCCCAAACTGCCAGCAGCGAAAACAAGCAACGCCGCCGTAACGATTTTCTTTGCTTTCATTTACAAATCTCCCGATTAGCCAAGCAATTGTTTAATTTGTTCAGGCGAAGGGACTTTACCTGCGACCTTTACATGGCCGTCAACAACCAATGCCGGCGTCATCATTACACCGAATTTCATAATCTCAGTTATGTCGGTTACTTTTTCGATTTGGTATTCGGCAGCGAGCTGCTTTGCTGCAGCTTCGGCGTTTTCGGCAAGCTTTTTACATTTCGGACAGCCCGTTCCGAGTATTTGAATCCTCTTCATTTTAATCTCCCTGCTTCTTATAGAACCTGTCATCCGCGAGCTTTGTGGCCGGAAAATCGGCGGAAAGCCAGCCGATGCGTTTGACATCAAAGGAATCGAATTTCGGGATATACGGTTTTATATCCAGCAGCGGCGTCTGGTCCAATACATCAATGTCGGCAACGAAAAGAGTGCAGTTTTGAATCCTGATGAGCTTAACTGTGGAGATACCAATCGGATTCGGCCTGCATGGGGCACGGGTGGCGAACAGCCCGCGTTGCTTCTCATCCATAAAGGGCTTGACGGTCAGTTTCGTCTCGATAACCCTGTTAAAGTAATAAATCAGCCAGATTCGCTCGAAGCCATCCAAATCCTTTAAGCCTGCTGCATATTCTTGGAAAACCTCCACGCGACCTTCGGCACCGTTTGCAAAGGCCGGCTGAATCGGCGTGCCGGCCGCCTGTTCGAATGGTGAATGTATAACACCAATAGGTTCGACTTTCATAATTCCAAACCTTCCTTCCGGGCCATCAAAATTGCCCATGAACCAGTTTTTTTCTTAAATGCATCATTTTAAGAACTCACAACATCACACCGAAAAGCATTCCTGCAATCGTTGACATTACGATTACAAGCGATACATAGACCACAGTTTTCTGCGTGCCCATCACCGAGCGGATAACGAGCATATTCGGTAAGCTCAGCGCCGGCCCGGCCAGAAGAAGCGCTAATGCCGGTCCTTTGCCCATACCAGCCCCTATTAAACCCTGTAAAATGGGAACTTCAGTCAGAGTCGCAAAATACATAAACGCCCCCGCCACTGAGGCAAACAGGTTTGCCCATAGTGAATTACCTCCCACCGCCCTTTCCACCCAGGCGGAAGGAATAATGCCTTCGCGTCCCGGCCGGCCAAGCAAAAACCCTGCTACAACGACACCCAAAAACAAAAGCGGCAGAATCTGTTTGGCAAATCCCCATGTCGCCTGCGACCATTCGCTTAGCTCGCTTTTCTTAAACCACATCGCTAAAACAACAGCCAGCACAACGGCAAATCCGGCGGTGATAAGCCATTTTGCCGAATGAATCCAAGACCATAATCCTGTGTCACTTACCGGTTTTGCCCAGTTGGCGAAAACTAAAATGCCTACCAGGCTGGTAAAATAAATGGCGTTTTGCCAAAGCGGTTTGCCGGCTTCGGGCTCCGGAATCTGCATTTGATTGTTGGCTTTTTCAGTTTCTTCCCTGTGGTAGATTGCGTGCATCAAAAGGCCAATGACTATACTGAAAACAATAGCGCCGACGGCTCGGGCAATACCCAACTCAGGTCCAAGAATTCGTGCGGTCAAAATAATCGCAAGCACGTTTATCGCAGGGCCGGAATACAGAAATGCAGTCGCCGGCCCAAGACCCGCTCCCATCCGGTAAATCCCCGCAAACAGCGGAAGGATGGTGCAGGAACAAACTGCCAATACCGAACCCGAAACAGAAGCGACACCATAAGCCAGCACCTTGTTGGCCCGGGCACCGAGATACTTCATCACGGATGCCTGGCTGACAAACACCGAAATCGCGCCGGCAATGAAAAATGCAGGCACAAGGCAAAGAACAACGTGCTCCCTCGCATACCATTTGACAAGATGCAGAGATTCCGTTACCGCATTATCAAAGCGTTGCGTCCCTATTGGCAGGTAAAAACACGCAATGAAAACCGCCACAATAAGCGCCAGTTTCTTCCATTCACTTTTGAAATCCACAGAGTCCCCTACTTCAATACTTCCAGCAATCGACTGCTTTGTCTGGCCTGTTCTTTCAGAACTCCTGTGATGCAGGAGAAAAACTCCAAAATGCAGGGGCACTTAAGCTTATAGATTACATTCAGACCCTCTTTTTGATAATCGAGCACCCCGGCGTTGACCATAACGGACAAATGCCGTGAGACGTTTGAGCGTTCAGCACCTATGTGCTCCGCGATGTCGCAGACACATTGCGGACCATCTCTGAGGAAATCAATAATTGCGATACGCAGGGGATGTGCCACCGCCTTCGCTACTTCCGCCTGCCCTTCAAAAAGCAATCTCTCGTTCTTTTTGAACATCTTCATATTCCTTACGTTACTATGTGATTATTTACTCACGTAATATCAAAAAGGTTCTGACGGGTCGAGAAATTTTTTTGTTTTTTTCCGTCTGGCTGGCGTGAGACCGGAATTACACCGTTATACAAAATGGGGCCGACAAGCGGCCCCATTGACACACAAAAGCTGAGCGTAAGATACCATGCTTCTAAAATATCCAGATAACCCGCAGTCCCACCTCGGCTGAGCGGTTCTTGGGCTCGATTACCCCGTTGGCACTATCGGATTTCGCAATCCACCAGAGCCGAACAAAGGGCTCGATTGCAAAATCAACGCCCGGCTGATTCTTCTCGAATCTCACAGAAGCCCTGAAACCGTTACCTGTCCGCTGATAGTTCTCCACGGTGCCGTAACTGTCTCCAAAATGACTCTTCTGTTCTCCCCATAGTAGAAGGTCGTATTCTACAGTTGTGCCCAATGACCACTCATCCGCGGAAGGGAAATGTATCTCGAAGCCGAACGGCATATACAGGTAATTCGACTCCCTTTCGTAGCCGAGAGGGTCGCACGACAGGTCATCGCGGAGATAACGATAGCCCAGACCCAGGTAAGGAGTTGTCCGCGCAATTTCGTTTGCAAAGTCATAGCCGACCATAGCCCTGAACTCGAGCGCAGCATCTTTGACGTCGCCGACTTCGTAAGGCGTGCCGTCCCAAAGCGCACCGTCATAATCAACTTCACCCCAACTGAATCTTGCGTCGCCTCTCAGCATCCAGCTATTGGCATCCTGTGGCCCGCCGAACAGCGGCTTTGACACAGGCGCTCGATAAATAGCCGAGGCATTGATGCCGTACATAACGCCATCTTCTTTCATATAACCGGGCTCTTTGTACCTGATATAGGAAATCTCAGGCGCAACTTCCCACCTGACCCGGCTCACTTTGGCGGTTGCATCCGGCTCCTCTGCGACCGCTACTACACACGACACCATCAGAATCACAATCGATGCACTCACTATTGCTCTGGGGAATTGACTGGGGGCTTTCATATTCGTTCCTTCCAAATATACTTTTTAGAAACCACTATTCCGATTCATAAACCAAAAGACGTTCCCCCGTTAATCGACATAAAACGGACACTGATTTAGAGGGATAATGCGTAAAATGGCAGATTGGCCGCTTATTTGGCCATTGTGGATTACAAACCGTAAGCAATCCCCATTTAATAGGTCCGATAAATGGCAAGCAGGGATTAAACACATCAGACTACCAGAGACACATAGCAGACAAAAAATTTAAGGGAAAAGATGACCGGGACAAAAGCTACTGAACAAACTGCGGGGGGAATGAAAACAGAGGTTGTCTCGCCGGCAAACGGCAAGGTAACCGATTCTTAATCAGTACTTTTTGCGGAGCCGTGCCGTGGGAATGTTGAGCAGCTTGCGGTATTTTGCGACCGTTCGACGTGCCAGCCCCGTTATGCCCGCTTCGGCGAGCCGGGCCTTTATCTGGTCGTCGCTTAGCGGCTTTGATTTGTCCTCAGCGTCGATGATTTCCTGTAATCTGGCCCTTATTGCCTCCCAGCTCTTTTCATTTCCCTGTGCGTCCTCGATACCGCCGCTGAAAAACTTCCTCAGCGGCAAAATCCCCCACGAGCACTGCACATACTTGCCCGCAACGGCACGCGAAACTGTTGCTATATGCACGCCGACATCCCCAGCAACTTTGGACATCGGCAAGGGCTTTAGGTAAAGCTGACCCCTGTCGAAAAACTCTCTCTGCCGACTGACAATCGAGCGGGTTACATTAAGCAGCGTATTTTTGCGCTGCTGTATCGCGTCTATTATCCAGTGTGCCGAACGAATGTTGTTCTGTAAAAACTGCTTTGCCTTTTCGCCGAGGCCTTTGCCGCCGGCCATCTTGACGTAATAATCGTTTATACGCAGCCGGGGCAGGCCGTCCTCCGCCAGCCGCACCATATAATCATCAGTCTCCTCAGAATACTCCACTATCACGTCGGCTGTAACAGGATGGTTATGATTTCTGCCAACCTGCAGCCCGGGTGAGGTATCGAACTTGCTCAGCCGTTCTATCTCGCTGTTGAGTCGCTCTATGGAACAGTCCATTTTCTTCGCTATTTCGGGCAGACGATTCTCAAGCAGCTCCTCCATATGCTCACTGACAAGCGCTTTTTCGAAGCTCGTATCCTCGCTGCTTTGCCTTAGCTGAATCAGCAGGCACTCCCTCAAGTCGCGTGCGCCGACTCCGGTCGGCTCAAGCTTTTGAACAAGCTCAAGCGCCTTGGTCAAATCATCAAGTGTAAAATCCGTCCGGTCCCTGTTGTGCAATTGCTCCAGGCGAACCGACAGATAGCCCCTGTCGTCGATGTAATCGATAATAATACTGCCGGCCTTTTTCACCGGCTCATCCGCCTCGACCAGCCGCCACTGGTCTTCGAGATAATCGTGCAGCGACTGAGGCGGTGCAGCGGTATTCTTTATCGCTTCGAGCTTCGGGTCCGGCTCATCCGGCCGCAGCCGGGCAAAATCGGCCTGCCGGTCGATATAATCCCGAAACTCCTCGTCCAGCGTATCTACACGCTTGAAATCCGTTACCGCCTGCTCCTGCGGCTGCACTTCCTCCTCAACCGGCGTCTCTTCCGGCCCGGGTGACTCATCCACCTCAAGAACCGGATTACTGTTCAATTCCTGGTCAATCCTTTCCTGCAAGGCCAGGATGGGAAGCTGGAGTATCTCCATCGACTGAATCATATGCGGAGCCAGCTTCATTTGCTGCTCCAGCCGCATTTGTCCTCGCATCTCCAGCTTCATCGATGCATAATCCGCAATTTCTGATAACCGTTCGTTCTACTGCCCATTTCTCTCTATTATATCAAATCGTAAGTCAAGTTTCGGCAAGATTCTCAACCGCCTGAAAACTTCCCAATTTAACAGTCAAAATCCTTGACTTTGCAAGTCCCATAAAGTATATTAGGTGTTGAGTGCAGCGGGAAATGTATGCGTACGAACGTTATTATTTTAGCTGTTAAGGAGAATAAAATGAACTCAAAAGGAACAAAATGCGCCCGCCGGGGCGGGAAGGGCTTTACCCGCCGTTCGTTTGGCGGATTTACCATTATCGAACTGCTCACGGTATTGAGCATTATCATCCTCTTAATTAGCATCCTTGTGCCCGCGCTAAGCAAGGTGCGAGTATACGCAAAGGTTGTCACCCAGAAGGGCCAGTTCCACGAAATCAGCAAAGGACTCGAACTATACCGCAACGACCATCGGGAGACATACCCGGATGCAGGCCCGACGGACGGCGCTAATGTTGGCTATTGTGGTGCAATGAAGCTTTGTGAAGCAATGATGGGGCAGGATGGCATGGGGTTTAATCCCCGTTCGCGATTCTATGCCGACGGAACCGCACGTGACCCAAACGGCGATACTCGTGATTTATATCCTTATTTCAACCTTTGCACAGCAACGTCTCCTCCCTACAGTATTGCTCAGCAAACCAACTTGCGACAAAGAATAAAGTATCTGGAAGTCGAGAACATCAAGGCCAATCGACTTCAGGATTTATACGGATGGGCCGTAAGCAGCGGCACGAGCTATGGGCCGCCAATGACAACATCAGCAGTGGCGTTTGGAGAAGACCCGCTCGATTATCCTAATGCTATTATCTCTGACGTGTTTCGTCGTGGACGGATAGACTCTGGTCCTGGCTCCAGTTGCCCGAGTAGGGGAGGAGAACCTGTGGGAATGCCGGTGCTCTACTATACAGCAGACCCGTCAAAACT
>Ga0307435_1000092_pt1 | contig 39173 bp, 41 predicted proteins | sample SalMarWE160470MG_FD_202164 | JGI IMG/M metagenome (GOLD analysis project Ga0307435, IMG submission 202164) | Salt marsh sediment microbial communities from the Plum Island Ecosystem LTER, Massachusetts, United States - WE1604-70 | ecosystem: Environmental > Aquatic > Marine > Intertidal zone >... | reverse complement strand
TTCAAAAGCAGCTGAAAAAGTAATAAAGATTCCTTCTGGCCTACAACCAAGGGCTGCTCTAGGTTATTTATTCTTTCCAATGATGGGAGTATTATACAACTCAAATCTCATAGATGTAAAAAACACAGACCTTAATGAGATGCTGGCTCTGCTAAACCAAAAAGAGGAGATAAGAAGCATAGCAGAAGAGCTGGCAAAAAAGATAGAAAAAAAGATACCATTGATATATTCCTCAGAATTATTAGAACCAGTAGCCTACAGATTCCAAACACAAATAAATGAAAATGCAAAATACCCTGCTTTTCACTCTGCATTCTCAGAAATGAACCACAATGAAATCAATGCCTTTAGAGCAATGGACAGAAGCAAATTCTTAGCTATTCTATTAAGAGATGAAAATGATCATGCAAAAATAAAAAGAAGAATGGATGTTTGTAAAAAAATAATGGAAGACCATATTGATGTAGAAGAAATCAAAGTAAAAGGCTCTTCCTTACTGGCAAGAATGTTCTATACAATCTATGTAGGTGATTATACATCATATTTCTTGGCACTAAGAGAAAGAGTAGACCCAACACCTGTAGAAGTTATAGAATGGTTAAAGAAACAATTAGGCTGATTCTAAAATATTTATGAAAAAATCCACAAAAATAACGAAATCTTTAAATATAACTATATAATTTATATAAAAATCATAAAAGGAGGTTATTAGACATAAACTTCAGAGGGGCTGTCAAAAATAACTTACCGCACAAGCACATTTAATAATGGACTTGAAGTTCTTAACTCTTCAGTACCTAAAGCCATGATTGAACAAAGCAGAAGCTCTCCTTATGTGTTGGTTATCTCAAATCGTGATCTGGCAGAATACCTTATTAATTTGTCTGCTCAAGAGGTTATAGCTAGATTACCAGACCCAATAGCATCTCCAGAACCAACACGCAGGCAGAGAAATTTAGCATTTACAAATCCATCCACAGCAAAAGATAGAACTCAACTAAAATATTTCATTCGTGGTTGGGGGAAAAGAGGACAGAATATAAAAAGGGAAGACAACATTGGAAGTTTGGAGATAAATAGAGAAGAGGGCATCTCAAAAGTTTTTTTAGCAGAAGCAGAAGAAAATAATCCTTTCTGTTTGGAAACAATAGTAGAAAAACCTATACTAAAAGCACCATATAATTACGCAATAATAGACAAAGAAGATCCAAGAGTCACTTTTCTAAAAGATTTGAATCTATATATAATTACTATTACAGAAACTAGAATAACAAGAAATTTAAAACAAGATTCTTCTTTGCAATTCAATCCTGCAATCTATATCACCAAAAATTTTGAAAGATATAAAAGAAAAAGAGGAAACGCAAAAACAGGGCTTTGGCTTTTTACAAAAGATTGGGTAGTTTTTCCTAAAAAAGTCTTAGACCCTTTTGGGCAAAAAGAATTTGCCGCTTTATTCAGTACAAGAGTAGGAAAGGAGGACATAAGTTATGTAACAAAAAACTACTACAGGGAAAGACCAGGCATATGGATTGCGTATTCTGATAATTTAGTGCATTGGTATGGGCATAGAGAGGTACTCTCCCCAAAAACTATTGAAGCAAAACTAGCTCCAAGTTCCCAGCCTATTGATATAGGCAGATACTGGTTGGTATTTATTCATGCTGTAAAAATAGAACAGCATATTGGAAATGGGATAAAATATATAACTCAAGACCAGGTAGATTCAATGTCAGAAAATGAAAAGAAAAGCATAGAAAGATGTTATACACCTCAGGCTATTTTATTAGATAAATTAAATCCTAACAAAGTCTATTATGTAACGGAAGATCTCGCTCAACCAGAAGGCTGGGAAATTAGTCCTGAGTATAAATTAAGACACCATATGATCACATCTGCTATGCAAGCTATTTTATTAGATGGTCAACCAATTTGTAGATATGTAACGTGGTATGGTGCTGGTGATACATACTCGGGTGCTGCAATAATACGCCCTGAAAATTTAAGAGAGATGATGAAACAGGTTCCTCAAGAAAGAATACCTATTCTAAAATCCTAACCCTCCCTTCTTCCTCTATTAACTCTCCCCTGCTTAATAAATCATCAACAGCATCTTCTCCAAACTTCTTAATAAGCTCTAAACTATCTACCTTCCCTTTTTTCTGAACATAGCCTATTATCTTGCCATAACTCTTAATATCCCTTTTCTCACCTTTATCTTTAACTGCCTGAAGATGCTTGCATAAACCATGAATTCTCTTCATTCTTAATAAAAAATGAGGGCAGGTACATGTTTGCTCTTTCAAATCAACAACATAGAATTTTCCTTTTCTGGAAGCACTCTCTACTTTATAAGTTCCATTCTTTTGTTTTAATATCTTCATATTCAACTATCATATACCTCAAAGTTTAAAATATTTTTTGTTTTCAAAAGTTATTTATACCTAGCTAAATTATTTCTTTTAGGGGGTTTATAAATGATCCTAAAATCCATTAAACTCCAGAACATAAGAAGCTATCTTAACCAGCAGATAGACTTTCCAGTAGGCTCTGTCTTATTATCAGGAGACATAGGCTCTGGAAAATCAACCATCCTATTAGCAATAGAATTCGCACTCTTCGGAGTAAAAAGAAAAGACCTTTCAGGCTCTGCCTTGTTAAGGCATGGGAAAAAAGAAGGTGAAGTAGAGTTAAAATTTGGTATAGATGGTAAAGAAATAACAATCAAAAGAAAATTAAAAAGAGGAAAAGAAGATATCAAGCAGGAAGCAGGCTATATAATTAGTGATGGAAGAAAAAAAGAAGGCACTCACATAGAGCTAAAAACCCAGATTCTTGATTTATTAGGCTACCCAAAAGATTTAGTAACAAAAAGCAAAGATTTAGTCTATAGGTATACCGTTTATACGCCGCAGGAAGAAATGAAGCAGATACTTATGGAAGACAAAGACATACGCTTAGACACATTAAGGAAAGTCTTCAATATAGACAAATACAAAAGAATAAGGGAAAACTCCCAGATATTTATCAGGGAACTAAAAGAAAAAAGAAAAAATTGTGAAGGAAAGATAGAAGATTTAGAGGAAAAAAAGAAGATAAAAAAGCAAAGAGAGCAGGAAACAGAAAAATTTGAGGAAAAAATAAAAGAATTAGCTCCAAAACTAGAAAAAGTAAAAAAAGAGCTTGAAGAAAATAAAAAGAGTATTCTAAAAACAGAAGATAGTATAAAAAAATTAAATGAATTAAAAAAAGAGTTTCAGCTAAACGAATTAAACCTAAATAATAAACTTGAAAAAAGAAAAACTAACAATAAAGAGGTAGAAAACCTTGAAAAAGAAATAAATAAAATAAAAAAGGAATTAGAAGAAAAAGAAATTATAGATATTGAAAATTTACTAAAAGAAATAAAAAACAAGGAAAACGAACTAAGATTTATGAGCAACACGATTCTGGAGATAAACAAAAAAATCTCAGAATTTGAAACAAGAAAAAAACATAGCAATGAGACAAAAGAAAAAATCTCTAGAATAGACCAATGTCCTACATGCCTGCAGAAAGTAGGTGAAGAGCACAAAAAAGCAATACATGAAAAAGAGCAAAAATTAATAGATGAACTTGAAGAAAATATAAAGCTCCATAAGGAACAGGAAATAAACGCAAAAAAGAAAGTTGAAGAATTAAACAAAAAACAGGAAGAATTAAGAAAAAAACAGTCTGAAATAAAGGTCTTATTATTAAAGAAAGAATCAATAAAAGAAAAAGAAAACAAAAAACAAGAGCTAGGAACACAGCAAAAAAGAATAAAGCAGGAAATAGGAAATATAAACATAAAAAAGATGGAAGTTAATAAACAAATTGAAGAACTAAAAGACATTGAAAAAGAATACCAAAAAATAAAAGAAAATCTTGAAAAGATTCAATTAAACGAAAGAAAACTGGAAATACAAAAAAAAGAACTGGAAGTAAAAAAAGAAGAAATAAACAAATTAATAAAAATATTAGAAGAAGAAATTGATAAAAAATTAAGAATAAAACAGGATCTAAATAAAATTTCCCAACACCAAAACTGGTTAGAAGAATACTTCATAAATTTAATGAACGCTATGGAAAAGCATGTCATGCTCCAAGTCTATAGGGAATTTAACGAATTATTCCAGCAATGGTTCAACATCCTGATAGAAGATGAAACCATAAACGTAAGGCTGAATGACGAATTTACACCAGTCATAGAGCAAAACGGCTACGAAACAGAAATAGAAAACCTCTCAGGAGGAGAAAAAACAGCAGTAGCATTAGCTTATAGATTAGCCTTAAACAAAGTGATTAATGACATTATCGGAGAGATAAAAACAAAAGACATTCTTATGCTGGATGAGCCAACAGACGGCTTCTCCACAGAACAACTAGACAAAATAAGAGTTGTTCTTGAACAATTAAACATTAAACAAATAATTATTGTTTCCCACGAATCAAAAATAGAAAGCTTTGTGGATAGTGTTATAAGGATTAATAAGAGCGAGCACATAAGTGAAGTGGCATAATATTTAAATAAAGACCATAATTCTAAGACATTAAGGGGGCCATAGTGTAGCTTGGACAGCCAAAAAAATCATAGATTTTTTGGAGTTTGGCTGGAGCAAACTATCACTCTAGCTCGGGGTTCGTTGAAGTGGAGATGCCACATATCTCTAATAATGAAATGAACAGCTAGCAACCCGTGTTCAAATCACGGTGGCCCCATTCAAATCTATTTTTTTAAAATGTCAGGAATTTTCCAAAAATAATTTCGCTCAGTGTTTTTTAATCAATTATTAAATGTCTGAGCGAAATTATTTTCAGTTTGTAACTGGTGGCTGAAAGCCAATCCTCATTTGGATTTTTAAAAATTCCTGAGCATGCTCAAGAACCACTCCGATGCGGTAAATAACAGCAACATCCCACCCATCTATGATGGGTGGTTCTTGACATAATCGATAATTTTATATATTACCCTACCCTCACAGATAGGGTGGGTTTAGAATGCACACTATAAAAAAGAGTGTTTTACTATTTATAGCTGTATTATTGCTTTCTATCAGCGTTTCTGCTAGAAGCTTTGATGCTATATTCGAGCCAATAGATAACACAATAACATTTGGCCAGTTGGCTAAATTCAAGCTGGAAGTAAGGAACGATCTTAGCACAATTGAAACATTCAGAGTAAGAACATTGGATTACCCTACATGGGAACTAAAAACAGAGCCTGTCCTAAACCCTATACAATTTACAGTTATGCCAGACAAAAAAAGAGAAATTGAGCTATTTCTAAATCCGTTGCACATCTCAAATTACGGAGTTTATGATGTAAACGTAATAGTGGAATTAATAAGCAAAAAAGAAAAACTAGAAACACCACTAAGGGTAAATATAGTATCCCCCCAGGCAGGAACATATGTAGAAACAGTTCTGGCAACCATTTTAATGGAAGAAAAGATTGACCCAACAAAAGATATCCCAATAAGAATCACATTAAACAATCAAAACATAATAGAATACCCGGAAATATTAGTGCAAGTTGAAAGCAGCCTTATAAAAGATGAATTCAAAGAAAGCCTGGGAAAAAAAGAAAAAAAGACAGTATCACTAACAGAAAGTATAGATCCCCAAACTCCTCCCCAGGAAGATACATTAGTAGTAAAGCTAATAGCAAACAACAAAACATTGGATACAGAAGTAAAGAGGATAGAGATAATAGAGGCTAAAGAGATTACCAAAGAAGTAAAGAGTGCAACAAGATTTTTGAAAAAAATAGAGGATATAACAATCAAAAATGTAGGAAACGTCCAATATACAGAAGGAATTAAAATAGAATCTTCCCTAATACAAATGCTTTTTACTTCCTCTAAACCAAAAGGCAGATTCGTAAAAGAGGATGAAAAACGCTATCTGGTGGTACCAGTTGATATTCCTCCGGGAGAAACTACAACAATCCAAATCACAAAAAATTACATAACCTTGCTGGTAATTTTTGTACTAATAGCAATCATAATAGGATTATATTATGTATTCAGAAGCCCTTTAACAATAAGGAAAACAGCAACAAATATAGCCTTTAAAGAGGGTGGTGTCTCTGAATTAAAAGTTGTTTTAAATATAAGCAACAGAAGCAAAAACAAATTAAAAAATATTGAAATCATCGATAGAATACCAAACATTGCAGATTTAGAAAAAGGTCTTACCATTGGCACTTTGCATCCCACTAAAATCTTAAAACATGAAAGAAAAGGAACAATAATCAAATGGCTTATTGAAGAACTGGATGCAGGTGATGAAAGAGTCATTTCATATAAAATCAAATCCCATCTCTCTATACTAGGAGAGTTCAGCTTATCCCAAACAATAGCTAAGTTCAAATTCAAAGGAAAAGACATGATTACTCATTCTAATAGCTTGGGTATTAGTCCATAGAAAACATTTATAAACAAAAATATAATTCTTATCCTTAATGCCACGGTGGCACAACACGAAACGGAGTTTCGCTAACACAGCGAACTTACGTTCGTGTGCAACCTGGTACTGCGCAAGCTTGGAGTTGTTAACATACCAGTCAGCTTGTTTCCGAAAGGATATCCCGGTTCAAACAGAAAACGGGGTTTTCTTATCCAAGAGAACCTCCGGTTCTTTGGAAATCCGGGCCGTGGCGTGGGTGAAGCCATAAATTGGCTTCGCCAATTTAATTCCGCCCCCATGGTGTAGTCCGGCTAAGCATCTGGGCTTCTCGAGCCCATGACATGGGTTCAAATCCCGTTGGGGGCATACTTTCTTTTATGAAAGACCCATTCGTCCTATCGAGCAGAGCGAGATAGGACTAATAGTGCAGGGGGTCTATCGGGCGAAGCCCTTAGGTGGAAATCACTTGGGGGCATAACGAAGTTAGAACCCAACGTAGGAAAAAAGCAAAACTTTTTTCCGTTTGTTGGGGGCATTTCTTAATTTTGACAAGACTTATGCTGGCTTGACTATCTTCTCAACAATCCTCTCGAAATGCTGTCTGTAGATTGCAAGCTCAACCGCAGCAGAAAGTGCTTTTCTTTTTGTCAGAGAAGTCTTTATAATAAGCTTCCAGTATCTTAACCTTGCCTTTGACAATATCCCTATTCTCCATAAACTTTTTAGGAACGCCCTAATCTCTTCTTTATGGATTTTTCCTTTGGCAGTTGGGTGATAACTAGTGATGAACGTATTAATCCTCTTATAATAGTTTTTTGGTGAGTATATTGTAGATAGGATTTTCCTGTACCCCTCAATAAGTTTCTCCTTTCCCATTTTAGGAATAAAATTTAGAGTACCATCAGTATTTTCCCCACTTGGCTCAGTTATAAGCCTGTCCTCAGCTTTGAGCCTATGCCATAATCTTGTTTGTGGTGCAACATTAAGTAGACCCACCATTGCTGTAACTACCCCTATTTGTTGTATAAACTTTATCTGATTTTCAAATATACTTTCTGTGTCATTGTCGAAACCTACAATAAATCCACCATTCACCTGCATACCATTTTGGTGTATAATTCTAACTGCTTCTGGAATATTTATTGTGGTGTTCTGCATCTTGCCGCACTCCTTAAGACTGTTAACATTGGGGGTTTCAATACCCAAAAAAACCTTATAGAAGTTAGCAAGACTCATCATCTGCATGAGCTCCTTATCATTAGCAAGATTTATGCTTGCTTCTGCAGACAGCTTAAATGGATATTTGTGCTCCTTTTGCCATTTGATTACCAAAGCTAACATTTTCTTTACATTTACCTTATTGCCGATAAAATTATCGTCCACAATGAACAATGATCCTCTCCATCCTGTATCATACAGTGATTGTAGCTCATTTATCATCTGCTCGGGTGTTTTTGTTCTGGGAACCCTCCCATTCAGTACTATGATTTCACAGAATTCACAATTGAAAGGGCATCCTCTTGAGTATTGCACTGCCATTGTTGCATAATCCTTAAAATTGATTAAGGACCAAAGCGGAACAGGAGTTTTTGTTATATCTGGCCTTTGTTTGGATGTGTAAATCTTTTTTGGTTTTCCCTTCTTTAAATCTTTTAGAAATAAAGGTAAAGTAATCTCGGCTTCGTTCAGAACAAAATGATCCACTCCAAAAAAGTGCTCATATCCTGTTGTAAAAGCAGGACCGCCAGCTACTACCGTTTTGCTTTGTGCCTTGCACCTTTTAATAATTTCTTGTGCACTTTTCTTCTGAACAATCATTGCACTTATAAAAATCATGTCAGCCCACGCAATATGTTCATCTGTTAATTCCTTCACATTAACATCAACAAGTTTTTTCTTCCATTTATTTGGCAGCATGGCAGCTACTGTTAGTAATCCCAACGGAGCACAACCAGCCTTCTTAGAAACAAACTTTAGTACATGCTTAAAGCTCCAGAAAGTATCTGGATATTTGGGATAAACAAGGAGTATATTCATAAAAACACCAATTAACTGCTTATTTACAGTACATATCCATAATTAACCTGCAGTTGTTTTTATAATTTTCGCTGCAATATTGATATTCTTCTCCAAAATTAATGAGAATCAATGGTTAACCGCAGTAAGAATTGACATAATTAAGGCTTTTCACTGTTGTCCAGTTCCAAAGCTTAATAACCTACATTACATTCTCTGTACTTAGGGGAGGAAAAAATGAAGATATACACAACAGAAGAATTAAAAGTAATGAGTATTGAAGAAGTAGAAAAGTATTATAAGAAGTTACATGAAGAAAACCGTAAGATTCTATAAAGAAATTTATAGTATTGTACCTCTTTACCCTTTAAAGCGATACTGGTAAAGATGTCTTTCTCCAGTAAATCTATGGTAAAGAATTCCAGACTGCCTCAGTTTTTTAAGACTCATTGTGACCGATCCCAAAGAGATGTTCAGCTTTTTTGTTATTTCTTTTGAAGTAAACCATACACTTCTGTTCTTCTTCAAGAAATCATATACCTCTTGTTGCCCCATTTGTTTTACTGATGGCATTAGTTATATAAATCCTTTGATTTTGTAGCCTCTAAAAGAAAGCAAAGGTTCTTCAAGGTAAGCGCATACCTAAAACTAACAAAAAAATAGGTAACTTTATAAAGATAGGACTATTTTCCATATAATAACACAAAATCATCGATGTAAGAGGAATTCTCGTATTCTTTTTTCATTGTATGTGGAGGAAAAAATGGAAGGAAAAGTAAAATTCTTTAATAACATGAAAGGATTTGGGTTCATTGCTGGAGACGATGGTAAGGAATATTTTGTCCATAAGTCTGGCCTTAAAGAAGGAACAATATTAAACGAAAATGATATAGTTACCTTTGAAGTTATTAAAGGCGATAGAGGACCAAAAGCAGATAAAGTTGCATTAAAAAAAGCAGAAAAAGCTGATTCAACCGAAGAATAGAAAGCTACCTAAAGAAATAAATCTGGGTTCCTAACTCAAGTGTATGCTTAATGAAAAATGGAAGACCTAACTGAAAAAAAATCAGAATTAAGAAAAAAGATTATGATCTAGAGGAGAGTATAGGTCTTTGTATTTATTATTGTAGTTTCTTGACAAATTATTAGAGAGGCAATAAAATGAAAAATTATGAAGTAAAAATGGATATGCTTAGGAAAGCCAGAATAAGACCTCAGATAGGGAAGGTGCTTGTTTTAAAGCTAGATGGGAACAAAGAAATAGATGCCAAAATTACAAAAGTGGAAAAAGATTTAGTTATTGCAACAGCAAAGTAAAATGGCTCATGGAATGATATGTCCAAAATGTGGGAAAGCTCATGTGGGATATAAAAGACCAATAGGTAATCCATTCGGTAAGGGCGTTTGGAAGTGTTATAAATGCGGTTATGGTGGGGAATATAGAGATTTTAGGAATAATACAAATAAGGTTGGGAAAAAATGAATGGAGAAAAAATTAAGGAAAGGATGAGAGAAATAAAAAACAAAATGACGCTGATAGAATGGGATAAAAAAATATCAAACACAATTTCAAAAGACCACATATATGAAGAGTTAAAGCAAGAATATGGAAAATTAGAAAGCGAGTTGAACACTGAAATTATAAAGGAAATATAATCTAAAAAACAAAACCAAACCATATATTAAATGGTTCACCCCAAAAATAAACTTCATATTCTTAATCATTTTTACATATACACTGCAGAATATATTTTAATAGAAAGATTTAAATATAACCTATGTTATCTATTTCTAACATAAAGTTAAATAAATATAACAAAATGTGTAAAATAAATAACTAAATCAGGAGGTTAAACTGATGAACAAAAAAAATAGTAAAAAAGGAAAGGAAAAGATAAGATTAATAGCAATAGTAATAATAAGTCTGCTTGTAATTGCAACTGGAGCTTTGTTCTCGCTAAAGTCTTTTATGAAAGGGGAGATTGCAGGAGGGGTCACAGGAATTATCATTGCAATTTTAATACTTGGATTTGCTATCTTTGTTTTTATAAGAGGCAACAGGGACATGAAAGAAGGGTATCCGTTGCGGGATGAAAGAAGCAAAAGGGTTATGGAAAAAGCAACCTCGATGGCATTTTATGTTTCACTTTATTTATTGTTAGTAATCGGATTTTTATCTGACAGCATAATAAAGTTCAGAGATATAAGCCAGGCAACAGGCATAGCAGTTGGAGGAATGGCACTTTTATTTTTATTGTTCTGGATATATTATAACAAAAAGGAAATCTAAAAGGATGAAAACTAGAATCAAAGAACTGAGAGCAAGATACAACCTAACACAGGAAGATCTAGCCAAAAAAGTAGGGGTAAGAAGAGAAACAATTGTCTTTTTAGAGAAAGGAAAATACAACCCTTCTTTACAGTTAGCCCATGATGTTGCAAAAGCCCTAAAAACAAAAATAGATGAATTGTTTATATTTGAAAAATAACATAAAAACTACATTACATTTTTATATTCCAAAGAATTCTATCTTGATATGCCGAAGTGCGACAACCTTTAATTCAGCACCATATTTTTAAATTTCTCTGTCTCCTATTTAGCTAACCCGTCATATTCCAAACATTTATAAATACATAAACATAAATGATGAATATGGCGCTTAGCAAAAATCAAAGACTTTCTAAATTAGGTAAAAAAGGTGCAAGAATAAGGTGGGATAGGATCGAACAGAAAGTTAACCAAAATATAGCATCGATGGATAAAGAAATATATGTGAATTTAAAATCAAGACTTTTGGGTTATTTAGCTGGTGACGGTGGCGCATATATAAGAAAGGATAAAAAAGGATTTATGCGCTATGAAATTCAATTTTGTCCTGATCATCAATCAATTGTCCTCCCTTTTGTTGAAGCATTTAGATTTTTGTACCTCAAAAAGCCAAGAGTCATTGTTCTAAACAATTTCTTTAGAGTTAGAGGCGATTCAAAAGTAGCGTGTAAAGATTTACTTAAAGAAGGGAATCTCAAAACCAAAGAATGGGAAGTTCCATTTAACTTATTCAATACAAAAAAATCAAAGATAGAATGGCTTAGAGCATTTTTTGATTGTGAAGCGTATGTTGGGCGAAGAGAAATTAGGGTACAATCTATAAACGAAAAGGGCTTAAAAAATGTTAAAAACCTCTTAAGCGAATTACAAATTGAATCAAATATGTATAAGTATCAAAGGAAAAATAAAAATTGGAACGTAAACTATATACTAACAATATCTAATAGTGAATCGAGAAAAACTTTTTTAAATAGAGTTGGATTTAATCATAAAATCAAGCTGGAAAAGCTTAAACTACAATTTTTTGATGCCAAGGTCGCATAATCTGGTATTGCGGCAGTCTCGAACTGTCTAACAGAAAACTGCTCCCGAAAGGGTTCCAGGTTCAAATCCTGGCCTTGGCGTTTTATAACTTTATTAAGTCTATAATAAAAACTGTTAATAACGCCAAGATTGAAAGCACAGCTATAAAAATAAAATTGATCCTGTCTTTCTCTGAACTCAGACTGCATAAAATAGCACTAAGTGAAGCATAATCATTTTCATTCAGAGTTTCTTTATTCTGCACCTTTGACAGCAGCTCCTGCTCTTTGATAAGCTTATTCCTCTTCCTATCAGCCACGTATTTGTATGAAAAGAAAATAAAGAAACCAAGTACCCCCGCATACCATGCTGCCTTACCATAGATAGAGCTTAATAGGTTTAGCGGCTCTATCACCCTCATTGAGATAGTTGCAATCAGCCCAATAATAAAGAATACCCAAGAGGTCTTAGTATCTTTACAATGCTCCTTCAAAGGGCAATTCACACATTTTTTAACGTTATCTTTCTGGGTATCCATTTCAATTATATAAAAAATAAGTGCCGCTGGGGTGATTTGAACTCCCGACTTCTAGATAGCCCAATTCGAGTTATATCATCAGCTTTCGCTTCATCACTCAAATATATGAGTCTAGCACTCTAACCAGGCTGAGTTACAGCGGCATCATACAAGAGGATAAATGCTACTTATAAAAAACTTTTTATTTTCTCCTTAAAATCATCAATCTCTTTATCTTTATATTTCTTAGGCCTCCAGTTAAGATTAATTCCGTCCCCTGAAAACCTTGGGATAATATGAACGTGCGCATGAAGAACCAACTGTCCTGCAACTTTCTTATTATTCATCAAAATATTAAATCCATCACAACCTAAAGCAGAAGACATAGCTCTGGCTATCTTTCTTGCCTTCAGCATCAAATCATCCAGAACATCATCAGAAATCTCAAGCAAAGTTTCATAATGATTTTTTGTAACTATCAAAGCATGCCCTTTGTTGGCAGGAGCAATATCCAAAAAACTAAGCACCTTATCGTCCTCAAAAATCTTAGCGCAAGGAATCTCTCCCTTAACAATCTTACAAAAGATACAATCTTCATTTATCTCCAATCTTTGCTCTTGTAACTGTTCTTGCATATGTATCACCTTTTTAATATTAATGATATGGACCGGCCGGAACTTTCAAATTACCGCAGGTCCGTGGGATTGAGCGAATGCGAAATCTCACTTGAACGCGCTCTTTGCTCATTTCTCCTGCGGAGAAATGTTTGAATCCGGAATCTCACCCTAGCCAAGGGCGTATTCTACCAGGTTGAACTACCGGCCCATTAGAAAAGAGCAATATACGTATAATATTTAAACATTATGATAGGAGCGTAGCGAGAATCATAATATGTTAGAAAAACTATGTTTTTCTAAGAACTTACTTCACAGCCAGTTTAATATCCCCTTCTTGTACTGTCTTCCTCCCGCTATGCCTGGCTATCTGCACAGCCTTGCTGGCAATCTCCTCAGCAACCTCTCTAAGAACATCTGCAAAAGCATCTGTAGCAGGTTGAGATACTCTTTTAGCCCCTGCTTTAAACAAAATCCTGGCTACAGGAGCCTTCGGCATAATAGATGTATTTCTCACTTTTACTCCCCCAATGCAATAGGACACCCAGAAAAGATATCCCCTTTAGTCCTTGTAATAATTTATTCTTATACAACACTCCTTTATATAGTTTTCGGTATATAAATAACAAATTTTCAACAAAATTTATAAAGCTCCATACTTACAAATATCCTATGTTAGATTCAATAATCAAAAAATACGCCTTACAAAACGCAGTAAAATTCAACGGCAAAGCTTCCCCAGGAGCAGTAATAGGCCACATACTTGGAGAAAAACCAGAACTAAAAAGCAAAATCAAAGAAATAGCTAAAAAAGTAAATGGAATAGTAAAGGAAATAAATCAATTAAGCATAGAACAACAAAAGGAATTATTAAAAAAACAAGCTCCGGAACTTTTAAAAGAAAAAAAACACGAGGAAAAAGAAAAAACTTTACCCAAATTAAAGAACTTAAAAAATCTGGTAATGAGATTTGAGCCTTCTCCCTCAGGCCCGTTACACATTGGCCATGCTTACGTTCTTTCTTTAAATTCAGAATACTGCAAAAAATATAAAGGAAAACTAATTTTAAGAATAGGAGATACAAACCCAGAAAAAATCTACGAGCCAGCATATAAACTAATACAAGAAGATGCAAGATGGATAACAAAAAACAACATAAGCAAAGTAATAATCCAATCAGACAGGCTGGAGCTCTACTATAAATACATGGAAAAACTATTAGACATAGAAAAGGCATACATATGCACTTGTAATCCGGAAAAATACAAACAATTAATCCTAAAACAAAAACCTTGTCCTTGTAGGAACTTAAAAAAGCAAGAGCAAAAAGAAAGATGGAAAAAGATGTTTAAAGGATATAAACAGGGGCAGGCTGTTGCGAGAATTAAAACTAACTTAAAAGACAAAAACCCCGCCATGAGGGATTTTCCTGTATTCAGAATCAACGACAATAAGCATCCAAAAAAAGGAAAGAAATACAGAGTTTGGCCGTTAATGAACATGGCAGTAACGGTTGATGATATTGAAACCAAAGTAACGCATGTAATAAGGGCAAAAGACCACTATGATAATGCAATGCGCCAAAAATATATTTATGATTACCTAAAAAAACCATTTCCAGAAGCAATCTTCGTAGGGAGAATTAATTTTGAAGGAATGCCGGTAAGTTGCTCTAAAACCCGCCCTTTAATAGAAAATAAGACATACACAGGATGGGACGACATAAGATTGCCATTCCTTGCTGCACTAAAAAGAAGAGGCTTTCAACCAGACGCTATAATAAATTACGCAATAGACGTTGGCATTAGCTTAAATGACAAAACAGTAACCAAAGAGGAATTCTTCAAAACAATTAATGCATTTAACAAAGACATTATTGACAATAAATCATACAGGTACTTCTTTGTATGGAACCCAAAAGAAATAACAATAAAAAACGCCCAAAAGCAGGAAATAGAGCTTGATTTACACCCCGATAATAAAAAAGGTGGAAGAAAATTTAAAACAAAAGATGCATTTTATATCACAGAAGATGATTTTAACTCTTTAAAAGAAAACAGACTGTACAGGCTAATGGATTGCCTGAACTTCGTAAAAGAAGAAAATAAGCTAATTTTCCATTCATTAGAATATGAAAAATATAAAGAAAATGGAGAAAAAATAATACACTGGCTGCCAAAAGATAAAGATTTATTAAAAACAGAAGTTTTAATGCCTGACAACAAATTAATCAAAGGCATAGGAGAAAAAACATTAAGTAACCTAAAAGTAAATGATATTATACAGCTGGAAAGATTCGGCTTCTGCCGTCTAGACAAGAAAGAAAAAAACAAACTAACATTTTGGTTTGCGCATAAATAAACAGAAGCTTTATATTGAAGTGTAAATCTGCTGCTTAAAATGTTGTCTAAAACATTGGATTCGTCGCAAAGAGCAATTGCTCATGTCCATTCTTATAGTCTGCCTCCTACCCCAAAAGATTGGTCAAATCTCAGAAATGAAGTGCTGGCTGGAAGATATGGACAGCCAGATTACGCCCCCAGCGAATCTGTCCAAAGATGTATAAGTTTTATGCAAAAAGGAGGGGTATTTGGAATCCAGGAATCATATACATCTATGTTTAATAAACTAAGAGCATTCTATAGATAAGTGAGGTGAAAAAAATGCCAAAATACCTTGTTGTAAGATCAAACATAAAAGACTACGCAAAAGTTAATGAAAGAACACTAAATATCTCAACGGATTTTTACCAAAAACTAAATGAAAAGGTAATTGTAATAATAAAAGAGGCCTGTAAAAGAGCCAAAGAAAATAACAGAAATACTGTAATGGGAAAAGACCTTTAAGCCAGCTGTAATTTCAGGTTTTGAATCCTGTCTGCAACTCTACTAACATCTAAACCTTTCTTTTTTAGATTATTATAAACAACCTCCAAATCATTCAATTTTTTCTTCAATAAAGAAATATTTTTCTTCTCACCGGCTTTAGCCCTTATCCTCTTCTCTAACTCATCAATCTTTCTTTCTCTCTCTGTCTTAAATCTCATATAATCATCCAATTTTAACTTAAGCTCATTTATCGAATCATTCATCTGTCTTATCTTCTCTTCATTCTCAGCAACATTTCTCATCAACTCCTTTGAAGCAGCACTCTCTCCTTGCTCAATACCCAATAACAGCATCTCTTTCTCTAAAACCAAGGAAATCTTTCTGTTTAGCTCTTTTAACTCCTCATCCATCTCCTTCTTCTTATAAGAAAATCTCTTTAATCTTTGCATCTGTTTCTGCAGTTCAACCCTAGCTTGTTCTCTGTCCTTATGTTTCTTTGATATAACACAAACATTCCTAACAAAACTCTTCAATTTCTTAGGATGTATCCCTTGAGAACTCTCAACCATTTTAATTTTGTATTTAATTAGTTGTGCTATATGTCCATTTCCTGTCGGGGAGGGACACTCATATTAGGTGTACGCTAGTGGGGAGGTTATCTCTTTTTAAAAATGCCCAAAAACCCTTTCTTCTTTTTAGGTTCTTCCAAGGGAGGTAATGGAAGTAATGGTCCTAAATCCTCTTCTCCTGGCGGAGGCATCGGTGGTGGTCCTCCATGCGGTGCTCCTAGAGGAGGCATAGGAGGTGGAACTCCTGGAGGAGGCATTGGTGGTGGTCCTCCATATGGTGCTCCTGGCGGAGGCATTGGTGGTGGTCCTCCTGGCGGAGGCATTGGCCTCTTCACAACTACCCTTGGAGATTGTGTTGAAAAAAATGATGGACCCTGGTTAATTGGCTTTGTTGGTTTAGGTGGCTCTGAAGGTGGTAATTCAGATTTCATACCTTTTGGCTCTAATGGTGGAAAATCCTCAAATACAGGTTTTTCTTTTGGTCTGGGTGGTAAGGGCCTAGGCCTCTCCCTTGGCCTTTTCTCTCCTTTCATCTCCTTTACCATATCAGCTACTGCAACTAAGCCCTCAGCAATAGTCTTATTCTGCTCTTCTAATTTATCAACCTTCTCCATCAAAGGACCTATCTTACCGGATAATTCGCTTTCTGTCTTCTCCTCTAACTTCATCTCCTCTGCAGCAGAGCTGAATAACTGAAGCATATTATTCATTGATTTAGTCAAAGCAGCCATTGAACTAAGCAATTCCTTAGAAGAAGTATCCCCTGTTCTCTCTTGTAATTCCGCTATTTGCTTTTTTAACTCCACAATCTCCTTATAAGGCATTATTTCATAGGAATCTTCCCTAGCCATGACTATCAACCTCTTTTTTTAGCAAATTAACTATAAATAATTTATATTTCAGTACAGGAGTATATAAAATTTGCGTTTTGAGTAGAGAAAAATATCACCAACCTTAAAAAAGTTTTAATAGTTTGTTTAATTCCCCTTTGCTACATGAGGCGACGAAGAATCATAGATATGAGTATGGATATTAATCCAAACCTTGTTACCGCAGGACAAGAAGTGAGTGAGAGGGAGTATATTGGTATTCTATCCATCTATGGCAAAGAGTCAATAGTAAAAGTCAAAGTCCTCCCTCTATCTATTACAATTTCAAGATCCCTATCCTATGATGAAAAAGAAGTAAAAGAACCAGAAAAAATTTCCTATGTAAATTGGACTTTTGGATTCGAAGGAAGAATAAGACTAGTTGATATTCTGCTTAATCACGAGAAAGAAAAACCTTACGAAATAGTAAATGTAATTGACAACCACCTATCACCAAGATGGACTGGTGCTGAAGCCAAATGCCAACCAATACCCGATGAAGCAAAAATTGTACATCATCAAATAGAAATTTCTGAATTCCCAAAAGATTATCTTTCTCTCATAATAGCAGGGCACGAACTAGCAGATAATATTATTAAAAACCGACCAATAAGAAAAAAGATAAATAAAAAAGAAGAAGAGAAATATCTTACCAAAATAATGTATGACAACGATGCATTAACTATGCTTCAAAAAGTGGCTAATTCAGAGCCAAGAAATAAAATAAAAGGAAAGGATGCATTCACAATTCAATACTATTCTTAATTAAATACTGAAATCACATCCCCATTCCAGGCGGCATTCCTCCTGGAGGCATTCCAGCAGGCATCTCTGGTCCTTTAGAGCCGCTTCCTGCAATAACATCATCTATCCTCAAAATCATCACTGCAACCTCGGCTGCTGAACTAACAGCCTGTGTCTTTATTTTTAATGGCTCTATAACACCATCTTTCCATGCATCTACCGCTTTACCCTTAAAAACATCAATACCAGCCCATTTAGTACCTTTATCATGAGCAGCTTTTAACTCTGTTAAAATATCAATTGGGTCGATACCAGCATTCTCTGCTAATGTTCTTGGAATTATCTCAACAGAGTTTGCAAAAGCCTGAACAGCTAACTGCTCTCTTCCGCTTAAGCTCTCTGCATATTTTCTTAACTGCTTAGCTAACTCAACCTCAGGAGCACCTGCTCCTCCTACTACCTTACCATTCTTCAAGCTAGCAGCAACATCACCAATAGCATCCTCCATCGCTCTCTTAACCTCATCAACAACATGCTCTGTACCTCCCCTTACTAAAACAGTAACAGATTTTGGATTCTTGCATTCCTTAACATAAGTCATCTCCTCATCTCCTACCTTAACCTCTTCAACAACTCCTGCAGCTCCTAAATCATCCTTGCTTAAATCATCTAAATTAGTAACTACCTTGCCTCCAGTTGCTCTTGCCAAAGCCTCCATATCGCTCTGCTTAGCTCTCCTTACAGCATAAATTTTCTTCTTAGCTAAGAAATGCTGTGCAATATCATCAATTCCTTTCTGGCATATTACAACATTAGCTCCAGAAGCTGCTATCTTCTCTACCTTATCCCTCAGCATCTTCTCTTCCTGGTCAATAAAAGCCTGCATCTGATTAGGATCAGTAATCTGTATCTTAGCATCTATCTCTGTATTCTTTATCTCAACAGCAGAATCAACTAAAGCAATTTTTGCATTTTTAACATACCTAGGCATTCCTGAATGAACCCTCTCTTTATCCAAAACAATACCCTGAACTAACTCGCTCTCTTCCACAGAAGAGCCAACTTTCTTTTCCAATTTAATATTCTCCCTGTCAATAACTATATTCTCATTCTCTTTCTCAATAACTGCTTTAACAGCCCTTACAGCTATATCGCTTAATTTCTCCTTTGAACTTTCAGCGCCTTTTCCTGTCATCGCAGTCATAGCTATCTTCTTTAAAACGTCAACATCATTCTCAGAAACATTTTCAGCGATTTGATTAAGGATTTCCTGTGCCTTGCTTTCAGCCAGTCTATAGCCTCTGGCTATAATTGTCGGATGAACCTCTTGGTCAAGTAAATCCTCTGCATTTTTCAATAACTCACCAGCTAAAACAACAGCTGTAGTAGTGCCATCCCCAACCTCATCTTCCTGTGTTTTAGCTACTTCCACAATCATCTTTGCAGAAGGATGCTCAATCTGCATCTCTTCAAGTATTGTAACACCATCATTAGTAACAGTAACATCTCCTAAAGAATCAACAATCATCTTATCCATTCCTTTAGGCCCTAATGTAGTCCTTACGGTCTCAGCAACTAACTTGGCTGCCATTATATTCGTTCTTTGTGCATTCTTGCCAGTAGTCCTTTGCGTGCCTTCCGGCAAAATAAATATTGGTTGTACCTCTCTTGCCATATTGATTCACCTCCAAAATCTTTGATTTTGTGAGGTACAAGAAATTGCTTGCAATTTCTAAGTACCTCCAACTTTATGCAAAATAAATAGAAAAGATGAATAACTGGTTATATATAAAGGTTATGGTTTTGTGGCTTTGGCTATAAACCGCCACATTGGCTATAAACTACTCAAACTCCCTCAAAAACTTTATCAACTCTCTTGCTTTCTCAAACTCCATAAACTCCTTCTTGGTCAAAGCAGGAACATCTTTAGGTTTTTTCTTCTTATAAATTGCCAATCTGTCTGCATCTACTAATTTAGATAAGGAATCAAGCCCAGGCCTTTCCTTATCCCCAACCTTGGTTAATATCAATTCCTTCTCCTTTTTAGCAATAACATCAAATGGCACTTTACTAGCCTCTAAAGCACTAAAACCCAATTTAGAATATTTCTTAGAAACATCTCCTTTGCCTTCATGAACCAATTCCTTATCATGGCCAAAAACATCAATCTTCTCAAACACATTATGCCCAAATATCTTATAAAGCCTTAAAGCCTTATTCACGCTAACTTCACTCTCTCCAGATTCATATTTCTGTATCATTCTTTTGCTAACCCCAACTTTTCTGGCAATCTCATTAAGTGAAATCCCCTCTCTCTCCCTAATTTCCTTTAGCTTATCACCAATAATCTGCGCCTTAATCCCAGCATGATCCCTTTTAACAAAAGGAAATCTATTCTCAACAGAGCTTTTAAATGTATTAAAATTCAAAGTATAAATCCCAAAACGTGAATAAACAATATTATCCTGCAGCTTATCTCCTGCCTTCTCGGAAATTATCAAAGAACTCCCTCCAACATAAGCAGCAATCCTGTGCATAGCCTTTGTATATTCTTCACTCACAGAATTAGCATCCTCTAAAACCTTAATCAGCAATATTGTAGAATCCTTCCTGGCTACAATATCAAAAGCAGTCCTTGTAAGAGATTTAATAGTAAAACCCTTCTTCAACAAATAAATACTAACCTCCTCCAATAAAGATTGTTTCATAATAAACTATAATTAAGGGTAATATTTAAATATATAATATAATAAGGCAGGAATATGATAATAACAATCAGTGGTATAGCAGGCTCTGGAAAATCAACCATAGCAAAACTATTGGCAAAAAAGCTGAACTACAGGCACTACTCTATCGGTGACTTTATGAGGGAGATAGCAAAAGAAAGAAATCTAACCTTATTAGAAATAAGCAAACAGGCAGAAAAAGACAAAGCAATAGACAAAGAATTAGACAAAAAACAGATCGAATTAGGAAAAACACAGGATAATTTCGTAATAGACTCACGCTTAGGATTTCATTTCATAAAAAATTCAATAAAAATCTTCTTAGAAGTTAACCTAAATGAAGCGGCAAAAAGAATATTCAAAGAGAAAAGAGAACATGAACAATATAGTGATATACAGGAATCAATAGAAAAAATTAAAACAAGGATTAAGTCAGAAGATAAACGCTATAGGGGATATTATAATGTTGATTACCAAAACAAAAATAACTACGGCATAATAATTGACACAACAAACATAAAGCCAGAAGAAGCTGTTGAAAAAATACTAAAAATAATAAAAAATAACCAATAACTTTATAAACAACCCCTCTACCCCAAATGTATTATTTCTCCCAAATTTTTAATTTGAGGTAGAAATAGAATCAAAATACTTATAAAAGAAACAAAATTAAAATATTAAGATGATAAAAGAAAAAGACTTCATAGAGCTAGAATACACAGGAAAGCTAAAAGAAAAAAACATAATATTCGACACAACAGACGAACAAACAGCAAAAGATAACAACCTATTCGACGAAAAAGCAGAATACAAGCCAATAGTGATCTGTGTAGGCCAGCAGCAAATAATAAAAGGTCTGGACAAAGCACTAATAGGCAAAGAGCCAAATAAAGAATACACGATTGAGGTAAAACCAGAAGAAGCTTACGGAAAAAAGAATGCTAAGCTTATACAGCTAATCTCAACATCAAAATTCCAAAAACAAAATATCCAGCCAATGCCTGGATTGCAGGTAAATATTGACGGAATGTTGGGAATAATAAAAACTGTCTCTGGAGGCAGAACCCTGGTTGATTTTAACCATCCCTTAGCCGGAAAAGATTTAATCTACACAATAAAAATAAACAAAGTAATAACAGACGAAAAAGAAAAAATAAATTCAATATTAAAAATAAATCTCGGAATAAAAGAGGCAGATATAAAGGTAGAAAACAATAAAGCAACCATAAAAACAAAACATGAAATCCCTCAACAATTAAAAGAAGAACTAAAAAAGAAACTAAAAGAATTACTACCAAAAATAGAGGAAATTACTATTCTAAAATCAGAAAAAAAAGGAGAAGATTTAAATAGAAGCGATTCTTCTAACAAAACAGAAGGTGGGTAAAAGTGGAAACATTCATTAAAGAGGCAACAGACATAGCCAACAAAGAATTCTCTCAACCAGAGCAAACTCAACCTTCTCAAGCTCCAAGTAATCAACCTAAACCAACCAATGATATTGACGCAGAATTAGAAGCATTCTTAGCGCAACAAAAAGCATCTATAAGGGTTATTGGCACTGGAGGAGCAGGAAATAATACCATAAACAGAATTTCAGAAGTGGGAATATCAGGAGCAGAAGCAATAGCAATAAATACAGATGCTCAGGATTTGCTTTACACAACAGCTAACAAAAAAATCCTGATTGGAAGGGAAATAACCAAAGGTTTAGGAGCAGGCTCTAACCCGAAACTGGGTGAAGAAGCTGCAAGAGAGCAGGAACAGGATATTAAAAAAGCCTTGGGACATTCAGACATGGTATTCATAACGTGCGGTTTAGGCGGTGGCACAGGAACAGGCTCAGCCCCCATAATTGCAGAAATCGCAAGAAAAATAGGAGCATTAACAGTAGGTATTGTCACATTGCCGTTTGCAATGGAAGGCCACACAAGATATGAAAATGCAGTCATGGGACTGGAAAAACTAGAACAAATTGTAGACACATTGATAGTCATACCTAATGATAAATTATTGGAATTAGCACCTGACTTGCCATTACACACAGCATTCAAAGTTGCAGACGAAATATTAACAAACGCAGTAAAAGGAATAGCAGAACTGGTAACAAAAGCAGGTCTTGTTAATCTGGATTTTGCAGATATAAGGGCAGTAATGAAAGGAGGAGGGGTTGCCCTGATTGGTGTTGGAGAAAGCGACTCTGAAAACAGGGCAGTAGAAGCAGTTGAAAAAGCAATCTCTAACCCATTACTGGATGTTGACATTACAGGAGCAAACGGCGCCTTGATTAATGTTGCAGGCGGTGAAGATATGACCCTGGATGAAGCAAGAAAAGTAGTGGAAACAGTATCAGAAAGGTTAAATGAGGATGCAAGGATAATATGGGGAGCCCAGATATATAAAGATCTAAAAAACACAATAAGAACAATGTTAATAGTAACTGGTGTAAAATCATCCCAAATACTTGGCGGAGATGTAACACTAACAAACAAGAAAAAGAAGGAGATTGAGAGAGAGCTGGGGATAGACTTCATAGATTAAAATGGAATTTTCTTCTATATGGCTTAAATTCAAAGGATTTATAAATGAATGCGTAAGAGTATTGAGAGTAACCAAAAAACCGGATAAAACAGAATTTATCACGATAGTAAAGGCATCTGGTTTAGGAATTTTAATCATAGGCCTAATCGGCTTTATAATACAAATGGTAAAGGTGTTATTTTTCCAATGACAGAAGAAAACAACCGGGAAAATGAAGTTATATACCCTTTAAGGGTAACTGCTAACAGAGAAGACCAGGTTATGGATTTTGTAACAGCCAATGCTAAAAACAAAAAGCTGGAAGTATATTCTGTAATACGGCCCCATGGCATGAGAGGCTATATCTTTGTAGAAGCTGCTTCCAGAACAGATGCAGAGCAGGCAGCCTTTAACGTTCCCTATGCCAGAGGAATATTGCCAAAACCAGTTGAATACAAAGAAATAGAACACATGTTAGAACAAGTAAAGAAAGAAGTTAATATCCAGAAGAATGATATTGTCGAAATAATCTCAGGCCCTTTCAAAAGAGAAAATGCAAAAGTAACTAGAATCGATAAACAAAAAGAGGAAGTTGTTGTAGAATTATTACAAGCAGCAGTCCCTATTCCAATAACCTTAAGGATGGACGCTGTAAAAGTTATCCGAAGGGAAAAAGATGAAGAGGAAGAAAAGGAAGAGTAATGTTTATAAATGAACGCCTAATTCTCTTATTATAATAAAATGCCAAAAGAAACAGTTGAAGTTATGGTCGAAGGCGGAAAAGCAACAGCTGCTCCTCCATTAGGACCCGCTCTGGGACCAATGGGAGTAAACATAGGCCAGGTTGTTTCTAAAATAAACGAAAAAACCAAAGCCTTCGCAAAAATGAAAGTCCCTGTCAAAGTCATAATAGATAAAAAAACAAAACAATTTGACATAGAAGTTGGGACTCCTCCTACCTCTCAATTATTGAAAAAAGAAGCAGGCATAGAAAAAGGCTCTGCTAATCCATTAGAAGACAAAGTAGCTGATGTTCTTATCGAACAAATAATTAAAATTGCAAAGATGAAAGAATCATCTCTCCTGGGCAAGACATTAAAAGAAAAAGTCAAAGAAATTACCGGAACATGCAATTCAATGGGAATATTGGTTGAAGGAAAACCAGCAGTAGAAACAATTAAAGACATCAACGAAGGGACATTCGACGAGGAAATAAGAACAGAAAAAACAGAACTTACCGCAGAAGAAAAAGCAAAACTGGAAGAAGAAAAGAAAAAACTGGCAGAAGAAATGGAAAAGAGAAGAGCAGAGCTGGAAGCAAAAGCCAAGGAAGTAATAGCTTCTATGGCTGGCCAGGAAAGAGGTAAAATCAAGGCAAAATTAAAAGAAGAAGATATCCCGGATGAAATGATAAAAGAGCTATTGCCGGTTGAAGGAGTTGCTGCAGCAGGAGCAGAAGGTGCTCCAGCAGAAGGAGCCGCAGCAGAAGGAGCTGAAGCTGCACCAGCAGCTGAGGAAGCACCAAAAGAAGAAGGCAAGAAAGAGAAGAAATAATCATACTTATTCTTTAAAATTTTAAATCTTTTACCAAAACCAAAACCCTTAAATATAAGTATAAATTTTAATATAATAATAAGCAAAATAATAAGTATGAAAATAATTAGCTAATAAAATGCCCACCGTAGAATTCAAAAGAAAGCTCTATAAGCGTGGCTCTAGCTTTGAAACTACTATCCCAATGCCCCTGCTATTTGCCTTAGACAAAGAAAAAAAACATAATGTAGTCTTTTCATTTGACCGGGAAGCAAACAAATGGTACATAAAATTTGAAGAAATCAAAAGAGAATCAGTGGAGGATAAGCTAAAGGAATAAAATGACCGAAAACTATCATACCTTAACACAAAAAGAATGCCTTAATCTATTGAACACCTCAGAAAAAGGCCTGACAGAGAAAGAAGCAAAAAAACGACTACAAGAATATGGCTACAACGAACTAATAAAAGAAAAAAGAACTACACCTTTAGTAATATTCATAAATCAATTCAAAAATGCCTTGCTCTTATTATTAATATTCGCAGGATCCCTCTCACTATTCCTTGGAGAAAAGCTTGAATCCGTAGCAATATTCGGAATCCTCTTATTAAACGCAATCCTTGGCTTTATTCAGGAATACAGAGCAGAAAAAGCAATGGAAGCACTGGAAAAAATAGCAGCACCAACGGCTAAGGTCCTGAGGGATGGAAAACAGATAAAGCTACCCGCAAGAGAAGTTGTTTCTGGTGATATTTTGCTATTAGAAGCAGGTGACATAGTCCCTGCAGATTCGAGATTAATAGAAGTATCCAGCCTGCAAATTGACGAAGCCTCCCTGACAGGCGAATCAGTACCATCAAAAAAATTCATCCAGCCTTTAAAAGAAAACACATCAGTAGCAGACCAAGATAACATGGCTTTTACAAGCACCATAGTAACTTACGGAAAAGGAAAAAGTATAGTGACATCAACAGGAATGAAAACAGAGCTTGGAAAAATAGCTGCCTCGATACAGACAACAAAAGAGGTCAAAACACCATTACAAAGAAAATTTACACAATTGGCAAAACAGATAGGAATTATAGTAATTTCACTAATAATAATCGTTCTGGTTTCAGGAACAATACAAAAAACAATTTCTTTTGGGAAAATGGTCCTGTTTGCTTTAGCGTTAACAGTCTCAACAATACCAAATTCCTTACCCATTATAGTAACAGTAAGCCTCTCAATGGGTGCAAAAAGGCTTGCAAAGAAAAACATGCTGATTAAAAAACTCCCGGCTGCAGAATCATTAGGCGCAGCAACTATTATTTGCAGTGACAAAACAGGAACAATAACAAAAAACCAGATGACCATTACACACATCTACACAAATAATGAAATAATAAATATCTCCGGCTCTGGTTATGAGCCAAAAGGAGATTTCTCAAGTGACAATAAGCCAATAAACCCAAAACAGATAGAGTTATTATTAAGAACAGGTTGTCTATGCAACAATGCAAAACTGGAAAAGAAAGGCAGCAAATATGAAATGACAGGAGACCCAACAGAAGGCTCTTTGCTTGTATTGGCAAAAAAAGGAAAATTGGAAGAAAATCATCTAAAAAATAACTTCAAATTTTTAGAAGAGCTGCCATTTGATTCAGAAAGGAAAAGAATGTCTGTAATCTTCAAAAATAAAACCAATAAAAAAACAGAAGCGTATGTAAAAGGAGCTCCTGACCTTCTTCTAAAAGTCTGCAACAGAATAATAATAGACGGAAAAATAAAAAAGCTGACAAAAAAAGATAAACAAAAAATTCTGAAAATAAACAACCAATTTGCAGAAAAAGCGCTAAGGATTCTTGCTATGGCATATAAAGAAATTTCAGATTTAAAAAAATATACCTTAGAGAGTGTAGAAAAAGACCTCATCTTCATAGGTCTCGTAGGGATGATAGACCCTCCAAGAGACGAAATAAAACAGGCCATTAAAGAATGTCATGGAGCAGGTATTAAAGTAATGATAATAACAGGAGACCATGCAATAACAACAAAAGCAATAGCCCAGCAGATAGGATTATTTAAAAAAGAGGATATAGTACTAACCGGTGATGAGCTGGATAAGATGAATGACAAAAAGCTGGAGAAAGAAATTGATAAAATAAGGATAATAGCCCGTGCATTGCCAATACAAAAATCAAGGATAGTTGATGCATTAAAAAGAAAAGGGCACATTGTCGCAATGACAGGTGATGGTGTAAACGATGCGCCTGCTCTAAAGAAAGCTGATATTGGCATTTCTATGGGTATTACAGGAACTGATGTTTCAAAAGAAGTATCAAAAGCAACCTTAGTAGATGACAATTTCGCCACAATCGTAAACGCCATAGAAGAAGGAAGAAACATTTACGATAAAATGATAAAATCAGCAAAATACCTCCTTTCATGTAACGCAGGGGAAATAACCGCTGTTTTTATGGCAATAATACTGGGCTTCCCTCTTCCAATGCTGCCTTTAATGCTCTTGCTCATGAACCTTCTCACAGATGATTTTCCTGCTCTGGGCTTAGGATTTGAAGAGCCGGAAGAAGGTATAATGAAAAGAGCCCCAAGAAACCCAAAAGAAAAACCCATTACAAAGAAGATACTTATCTCAATAAGTGTATTTGGGATTATCATGGGCCTGGGGACATTATATATTTTCATTCAGCACAAGGACATTAATTTGCCAAAAGCACAGACAATAGCCTTCACTACTTTAGTCATGTTCCAGATGTTCGCAGTAATAAGCAGCAGGTCCCTGCTTCCTTCATTTAAAAAACTAAACCCATTCTCAAATATGTGGCTATTAGGTGCTGTCTGTCTCTCCCTCCTAATACAAGCAGCAGTAATCTATTGGCCACCATTACAAACTATTTTTGGAACTACATCACTACTAGCAATCGAATGGGTAAAAATCATAGCAATCTCAAGCCTAGGATTTATAGGCATGGAATTAAGTAAATTTATAATCAGGCCTAAAAGCCAAAAAACATAAAAAATGATAAGCCAATTAATTAATTTGGATCCATTAATATTTCATTCAATTATAGCTTTAGCTTCTTTGATAATTGTTGCAAAATCAGCAGACATGGTTGTCTATGGAATATCCCATTATGCTAAAAAATTAGGACTCTCTGACTATCTTATTGGTTTTCTTGTAGTTTCGATAGGGACCGCTATACCAGAATTAATAGCTTCGGTTACAGGAACATTGGTCGGCCAGGGTTTAATTGTTTTCGGAACTATATTTGGTTCTAATCTTTTTAAAATACCGCTGCTTGGTTTGATTTTATTAATTGTCAAAAAGATTAAAACAAAACCAAATGTTGGAGTGAATGCTCCAATTATAACACTGTTTATTATAGCACTCCCAATCTTATTGAGCATTGATGGGGGATTATCAAGAATAGACGGTGCAATACTCTTAATTGCATTCTTTATTTACATTGCAAGACTATGGCATGGCGAAGGCCAGCTTGGAAAAATGAAAGAAGAGATAGAATTAAAGAATGTATGGAAAGATGCCCTAATCTTTGTCTTAGCATTAACAGCTCTTCTCTTATCAGCCCGTTTCCTTGTTTTCTCCTCTATTGAAATATCAGGAATACTCAATATATCGCCTTATATTATAGGGTTAATAATAATAGGTATAGGGGCCTCAGCACCAGAACTAACAGTTCAGATAAGATCTGTATTCAAACACCACGAGGATATAGCCTTTGGAAATGTTTTGGGTTCACTGGTAGCTAATTCTGCTCTTGTTATGGGAATAGTGGCCTTAATAAAACCTGTCTCTATCCAATTTAATATAATCTTCCTAACCTCAATATTCCTGATAGCAGGAACAATCTATACGCTAACAATAATGGGAAAAGAAGAGGTTAATTGGAAGCATGGTTTAATATTAATATCCTTTTATATATTATTCTTATTGGCTGAATTGATTTTTTAATCAATTAACTTTATATATGGCTAAAAATTCTAATGCAATATGAAACAATTCATAAATGAGATAATTGAAATAATAAAAACCAAAAAACCATCAAAACTTCAATTATCTAAAATAAAGACTAAACTTTCTAAAAAATATAAGTTAAAAAAGATTCCAACAGACATTGAAATATTATTAAACACTCCTGTAAAAGACATCCCAAAAATAAAAAAATACATCCTAACAAAACCAACAAGAACAATTTCCGGTGTTGCAATCTGCGCAATAATGACAAAACCATTAAAATGTCCGCATGTAAAAAAAGGCATTGGCCCATGTATTATGTGTCCTGGCGGCCCGGATTCTGTTTTTGGAGATGTCCCGCAAAGCTACACAGGAAAAGAACCTGCAACAAGACGTGCAATAAGAAACAACTATGATCCCTACCTACAGGTAATGAACAGATTAGAGCAGCATATTGTCCAAGGCCATATTCCGGATAAACTCGAATTAATAATAATGGGCGGCACATTTCCAAGCTTTCCAAAAAAATACCAGGAATATTTTATAACTTATGCATTTAAAGCAATGAATAACTTCTCAAAATTGTTTTTCAATAAGAAAGGATTTGATTTTATTAGGTTTAAGGAATTTTTTGAATTGCCTGGGGATATCTATAATGAAAAAAGAACTAAGTCCATCCAAAAGAAATTACTAAAAACAAAAGGTAAATCTAATCTTAAAAAAGAGCAGCTAAAAAATGAGAAAAGCAATATTAGATGTGTTTCTCTAGTTATCGAGACAAGACCAGATTATGCAAAGCTAAAGAATGCAAACGAAATGCTAAAATTAGGATGTACAAAAGTTGAACTGGGAGTTCAGACAATCTACGATGATGTTTTAAAAAAAATAAAAAGAGGCCACAAAGTGGATGATTCAATAAAAGCAACAAAAATTCTAAAAAATCTCGGCTTTAAAATAAACTACCATATGATGTTAGGCTTGCCAGGAGTTAATAGAAAAAAAGATCTCTTTGCTTTACAAGCTTTATTTGCATATGAAGAGTTCCAGCCGGATATGCTAAAACTATACCCATGCATGGTCTTAAAAGGAACAAAGCTTTACAAGCTATGGAAAAAGAAAAAATATAAACCATTAACAACAAAAAAAGCAGCAGAATTAATTTCAGATTTTAAGAAAACAGTACCGGAATACTGCAGAATAATGCGTGTCCAAAGAGACATACCGACATTTATGACAGAAGCAGGAGTTGATAAAACAAACCTAAGGCAATATATTGAAGAATTAATGAAAAAGAAAAAAATAAAATGTAGATGTATAAGATGCAGAGAGCCAAAACTAAAAGAACCTTCAAAAAAAATAAAAATATTAGAAAGACATTATATAGCTTCTGGAGGAAATGAATTCTTTATTTCAGCTGAAGATATAAAAAATGACCTAATCCTGGGATTCTGCAGGTTAAGATTCCCCTCACAATCGCTAAGAAAAGAAATAACAGAAGATTCCGCCATAATACGAGAACTCCATGTATATGGAGAAGCAGCTCAGATTGGAAAAAAAGGAAAAATCCAGCATAAAGGAATAGGAAAAGCATTAATACAAAGAGCAGAACAAAAAGCACAGATGTACTTCAGAAGCAAAATGGTAGTAATCGCAGGAATCGGCGCAAAGGAATATTTCAAAAAATTAGGGTATAAAAAAGAAGGGCCGTATATGGTGAAGAATTTATGAATAAAGAAGAGATTAAATTCAAACCAAAATTCGTCGAAAGATATTCAAAACTGACAGATTGGGAAACTTTCAAAGATTATTCTCTAAAATTCCTAAGAAGATCCATAAGGGTAAACACATTAAAAATAGAAATAAATGAATTAAAAAAACGTTTGGAAAAAGATTGGAAACTAAATCCTATTCCTTGGTGCAAAGAAGGCTTCTGGGTAGAGCACAAAGAAGGAAGGAGGGATATAGGAAACACAATCGAACATCAGCTGGGTTATTATTATGTCCAGGAAGCAGCCTCTATGATTCCTCCAATAATTCTGGATCCAAAACCAAATGAAATAATACTGGATATGTGTGCAGCTCCTGGCTCTAAAAGCTCCCAAATCGCACAATACATGCAGAATAAAGGAACCCTAATCGCAAATGATTACCAATATATAAGATTACAGCCTTTAGGTATCAATCTGCAAAGAATGGGGATAAAAAATTCAATAATAACTCTAATGGAAGGAAGATTCTTCAAAAATTCAAACATAAAGTTTGATAAAATATTAGTAGATGCTCCATGCTCAGGCACAGGAACAATAAGAAAATCCCTGAAGACACTTGGAATATGGAACCCAGATGCTATAAGAAGACTGGCAGGCCAGCAAAGACAGCTTATCGACACTGCTTTCTCAATACTAAAAGAAAATGGCACTTTAGTTTATTCAACCTGCAGCTTAGAACCGGAAGAAAACGAAGCCGTAATTGATTTTTTATTAAACAAACATGAAAACTCAAAATTAGAAGAAATAAAATTAAACATAAAAAGGAGCAATCCCGTATTGGAATTTGAAGGAAATAGATATAAAAAAGAAATAGAAAAATGCCTAAGAATCTGGCCCCAGGATAATGATACCGAAGGATTCTTTGTTGCTAATATTAAAAAGATTTAAATAAACTAAATAAAATAAATAGCTATCACAAAAAAGGGTGATTATTATGATAAATATAGCAATTAACGGCTTTGGTCGAATAGGAAGACTAATTCTAAAAGCTGGAATCAATAACCAAAAACTAAAATTTGTCGCAATAAACGATCTAACAGAACCTGGAACATTAGCTCATTTACTCAGATGGGACTCTGTGCATGGAAAATTTCCAGGAACAATAAAAGCAAAAAAAGATTCAATAATCGTAAATGGAAAAGAAATCAAAATAACAGCAGAAAAAGATCCAAAAAAATTACCATGGAAAAAACTTAAAGTTGATGTTGCATTAGAATGCACAGGAATATTCAGAAAATATGAAGAATGTCAGATGCACCTAAAAGCAGGAGCAAAAAAGGTTCTCTTATCTGCTCCCCCAAAAGGAAACAAACCAATTAAACAAATAGTTATGGGCGTTAATGACAATACCTATAACAAAGAAAATATTATTTCAAACGCCTCATGCACAACAAACTGCTTTGCACCAATGGCTAAGATAATTAATGATAAGTATGGCATTTTAGATGGGGTAATGACAACTATACATTCCTACACAAATGACCAGGCTTTATTAGATAGTCCCCACAAAGATCTAAGAAGAGCAAGATCAGCTGCTTTAAATATTGTTCCAACATCAACAGGAGCTTCAAAAGCAGTTGAAGCAATAATCCCAGAGCTAAAAGGAAAAATAATCGGCTCTGCGATAAGGGTACCAACACCAGATGCTTCTTTATGCCATTTTGTAGCAGAATTACCAGTAAAAAGAAACATTTGTGTAACAGAAGAAGTCAACGCCTTATTCAAAAAAATGTCAGAAACAAAATACAAGGGAATCATTGAATATTCAGATGAAGCCTTAGTCTCAACAGATGTTATTGGCAATCCTCATTCCTGTTTATTTGATTCCCAGCTGACAACATGTGTAGGAAACAACCTTATTGTAGTTGGGTGGTATGATAATGAATGGGGTTACTCCAATAGAATGATCGACGTAATTAAACTAATGATGAAATAATTCTCATTTATTGTTAATGGTACCTGAGTTGCGAAGCAACTCCTACTTTCCATCGATGCTTTTTTCGAACATAGTGAGAAAAAAGGCTCGGGATGATTGACGTCATCAGACTGATGACCAAATAACCCTTCCACTTTAGAAATCTTTTTATACAACCTATTTTCTGCTATGGATGAGGTGTTAACATGATTTTATACATAATCTTAGCAATAAGCATTCTGGCTTTAGTCTTTGCAACATACCAAGCAGTAAAGGTAATTAAAAAATCTCCTGGAAACGAAAGTATGAAAGAGCTTTCTGATTTAGTCCATAAAGGAGCTATGACCTTCTTAAATAAAGAATATCTAATCCTGATTATATTTGTAGTTGTTGTCACAGTTGCCTTATACTATTTTATAGGACAAAACATAGCAATAGCATTTGTAATTGGGGCGATATTCTCTGCTTTAGCAGGAAATATTGGAATGAGAATTGCAACAAAAGCTAATGCAAGAGCAACAGAAGGCTCTAAAAGCTCTTTAAATGAAGGACTTAAAATTGCTTTTTCCTCAGGAACAGTTATGGGACTCACAGTTGTCGGTTTAGGATTGTTAGGAGTAACATTACTATACCTGATCTTTAACGACCCAAATATAATCTACGGCTTTGGCTTTGGAGCTTCAAGTATAGCCCTATTTGCAAGAGTGGGAGGAGGAATATACACAAAAGCAGCTGACGTAGGAGCAGACTTAGTTGGAAAAGTAGAAGCAGGCATCCCAGAAGATGATCCTAGAAACCCGGCTGTAATAGCAGATAACGTTGGTGATAATGTTGGGGATATAGCAGGAATGGGTGCAGACCTATTTGAAAGCTATGTTGATTCAATAATAGCAGCAATGGTTATTGGCACTACAATATTAATAACGACAAAAATAACAAAAGGGTATGTAATTTTACCATTAATATTAGCATCATTAGGTATCATCTCATCAATAATAGGAACATATTTTGTTAAAGTTACAAAAGGAAAAGCACAGCATGCCTTAGACAAAGGAATTTGGGCAGCTGCTATTATTATGGCATTTCTCTCATTTATAGTTATAAGATACATAATTCCTAACTCAAATGGTTTTGGCATTTTTTATGCAATGCTCTCTGGATTAATAGCAGGTATAATAATTGGCTTATCAACAGAATACTATACAACCAATACCAAAAAACCAACACAGCAAGTTGCAGAAGCAGCTAAAACAGGAGCAGGAACTAACCTGATACAAGGATTGTCTTTAGGGATGCTCTCTACTTTAATACCTGTCTTAACAATTTGTGCTGCAATCTTAATCTCTTACTATTTCTCTGGATTGTATGGAATTGCAATTGCAGCAGTTGGAATGCTATCAACATTAGGCATAACATTAGCAACAGACTGTTATGGACCAGTTGCAGACAATGCTGCAGGAATCGCAGAAATGGCTAACTTAGGAGGAAATATAAGAAAGAGATGTGAAGGACTTGATGCAGTAGGAAATACAACAGCAGCTATTGGCAAAGGATTTGCGATAGGATCAGCAGCTCTAACAGCTTTAGCATTATTCGCCTCCTTCACACAAGTAGCTGCTCAACTAACAGGAAAAACAACCATCATTGATGTAACAACACCAAAAGTAATTATTGGGTTATTTATTGGTGGTGTTCTACCATTCATCTTTTCAGCTCTGGCGCTAAAAGCAGTTGGTCGTGCCGCAGAGTCTGTTGTTATAGAAGTAAGAAGACAATTCAAAACAATAAAAGGATTAATGCAGGGAAAAGCAAAACCAGACTCTAAAAAATGCATATCGATAGTAACGGGTTCTGCACTTAAGCAGATGATACTCCCTAGTTTAATTACAATAATAACACCAATAGTGGTTGGACTATTCTTAGGAGTAGAAGCACTTGGAGGATTACTGGCAGGAGCAACTGTAACAGGATTTTTAATGGCTGTCTTCATGGCAAATTCAGGTGCAACATGGGACAATGCAAAAAAGTATATTGAAGCAGGGAAGTTTGGAGGGAAAGGAAGTCCAGCGCATAAGGCTGCTGTTGTTGGAGATACTGTAGGAGATCCTATGAAGGATACATCTGGCCCTTCTCTTAATATCCTAATAAAATTAATAAGTATTGTGGCCCTAGTATTTTTACCGCTTTTCATATAATTTTGATTATTTAGTTTAGGACTAATTATGTCTCCAAAACAAAAAACTTTATAAAACCCTTCCCCAATAAATTAAAAAATGATAGAGGACTACAAACACAAGCTTCTCGACAACAAGCTTATGAGAATAGAAAACAGATTAAGAAAAGTAGAGATTATTCTCTTGAAAAACTTTAAAAGCGAAAAAAGCATAAAAAAGGAAATCAAAAACCTTGAAAAAGAAGAGGAATTGATAGAGGAAGAACAAAAGAAGCTTGAAAAGAAAGAGGAAGAGATCCTAAGAGAAATAAAAAAGGTAGAAAAAGAAGAAAAGTGGAGCAATGAGGTAATGTACTCATGCTCATCTAAGGACATGGAAGGAGACAAAATAAGATGCACAAAAACAGGAAAATTATGTTCTTTAGATAATTGCCCTTTAGTTAAGTAACCCCATCCTCCTAATAAATACTTTTCAAAACACTTATAAAACTATAATAATTTCTTATTTTATTATGACCAAAGTATCAGTCCTGAAATGTGAAGAGTATAATTCAGACTTAATCTACAAAGTAATAAAGCAATCCCTAAAAAACATTGGATTTGAAATCCCAAAAAATAAAAAAGTTCTGTTAAAGCCAAACGTTCTAGGTCAGAGAAAGCCAGAACTGGCAATAACAACCCATCCTGCAGTTCTAGATGCCTTATGTAAATTATTAAAAGAGAACAATAATGAGATATGGATAGGAGATTCCAGTGGAATAGCCTCTTACGGAGGAACAAAAACTGCTTTCGAAATTTCAGGAATAGAAGCTGTTGCAAAAAAACACAACACAAAATTAATCTCTTTTGAAGCATCGAAAGAAAGAAAAGAAATTATGGATAATAATGCAAAAATAATAAAAAAATTCATCCTGGCAAAAGAACCCTTTATGGTTGATTTGATTATTAATGTACCAAAACTAAAAACACATGTTCTGACAAAATTTACAGGAGCTGTAAAAAACATGTTCGGCTGTGTCCCAGGTGGAGGAAAATCAGAAAAACATGCCTTAGCCCCTAATGAAGATATGTTTAGTCAATTATTATTGGACATCTACCAAAATGTTAAACCTCAATTAAACATAATGGACGCCATCATTGGCCTGGAAGGAGAAGGCCCTGGCTCTGCAGGAATACCAAAAAAGGTTGGTTTAGTAATAGCCTCAAAAGATGCTGTTGCTCTTGATATTGTAGCTTCAAAAATTATTGGTTACAACCCACTAGACATAAAAACAATAAAATATGCAATAGAAAGAGGCTTATTTTCTGGAATAAATAATGTTGAAATAATCGGTGAAAAAAACTTTAAAATTGACTTTAAAAAACCAATGAAAAAAGCCAAAATGGTAAGCAATCTGCCTAAGCCCATAGTTAAATTTGTATTTAAATTAACGTCTTTTAAACCATATGTCAAAAAAAACAAATGCAAAAGATGCAATATATGTGCACAAGTTTGCCCCGTTAATGCAATAAAACTTGACCCATACCCAAAATTTGACAGAGAAAAGTGTATATTATGCTATTGCTGCCATGAAAACTGTCCTTATAATGCGATTAAGTTAAGCTATAATAATCTCATAAAGGTTTATAGGAAGATTAAGGAAATTATTAAATAAAAGATAATAAAGTTTATATATTGGATGTTAATTTAGTTTTTAGGGTGGCACTATGGCAAAATTAGAAGAACTAGATTTAAGAGGGAAAAAAGTTCTTATAAGAGATGACTTAAACGTTTCATCTAGAAACCCTAAAGAAATTGAAAATGAAGACAGGTTAAAAAATTCTTTACCTACAATAAAGTATGTAAAGGAAAAAGAAGGCATACCAATAATAATGTCGCACTTGGGTAGACCTGAAGGAAAGGTGGACCCCAAACATGATATGAAACCTGTTGCTCAAGCTTTAGAAAATGCACTTGGAACGAGGATTACTCTTGCACCAGATTGTATTGGAGAAGAAGTAGAAACATTACTAGAAAATGCGCAACCAGGAGATGCATTTTTATTACAAAATTTAAGATTTCACAAAGGAGAAGAAGAAAAGGATCCTAAGTTTATTGAAGCTTTAGCTAAATTGGGGGATGTCTACATTAATGATGCATTTGGAACAGCACATAGGGATAATTCTTCTATTTATGATGTCCCATTATTATTCAAACGACAAGGAAAACCTGTAGCTGCTGGATTATTAATGCAAAAAGAAATAGACATGTGGTCAAGTGTTATGGAAAATGAAGGTCCAAAATATCTCTGCATAGGTGGAGCAAAACTAAATGAAAAGGTAAAAGCATTAGAAAAACTAAGCAAGGAATTTGATAAAGTATATATTGGTGGGTTGGTTTATAATGTTGTAAGAGCTGCTCAAGGAAGAAGCATAGGAACTTCAAAAGTAACTGAAAAGAAAGATGAAAAAGATTATATAGCAAAGACAAAAAAATTTTTACCAAAAATAGAAAATCTAGTAATGCCTGATTATTTAATGATAGCAAAACCAAATAAAGAAGGATTTACAGATTCAAAGAAAATTGCAGAATCAGAAGATGTTCCAGATGGTTATGCCATTGTTGATTGCATCTATAAAGGCAAAAAAATAGAGCAATTAGAAAAAGCAAATGTCGGTGTCTGTTTTGGTCCTATGGGAATATTTGAAAAAGAGAAAGGTGGATTCTCAGAAGGGACAAACAATATAGCTAATGCATTCAGTAAAATAAATATTGCTATTCTAGCAGGTGGAGACTCAGGAAAGGCTTATAAAAATGCTAAAAATGCAAAAATCTCAACCGGAGGAGGAGCATCAATCACATTTTTGAGTGAGAAGAAATTATACGCATTAGATGCTCTTTAGTAAAAAATCAAGAAATAACAACATCCACCTTAAGCAACTCATTTATATTTTTCCCTAAACTATCTTTCATCCCTTCAACATCTATCTTACTCAACTCCTGCTCATTGCCTAAAATCTCACCGTTCACTTTCTCCAGATTATCCTGAATATTGCTCAACTCGTAATTCAGCTTATTCTCTCTCTTTAAAGCCTCACTATCATTAATATTCTGCTCTAAATCCTCTAATTTCTTATTCAGTTCGTTATGCTTATTAACAAACTCTCTTAAAAACTCCTCTGTTAATCCTTTTACAGTCTCCAAAACCTTCTCTCTCTTCTTATCTTTCAAATCCAAAGTATAATTATTAATATTCTTCTCTAATTTTCTCAACAAACCAAAAATCTTAAGCTCATTATCATTAACCAATGCCTCAACAGGATTTTCAATATACTTACCCAATAATTCACCATCCTGTAAAACCATTCTCTCTAATTTCCTCAGAGGCCTTTCCATAACAGAAAAAGCATGGACTATCTTAGCGTTATGCTCTCTTATACTTGCTAAAAAAGCTTCTTTATTTGCTTTTAACTCATTAAGCTCTTCATATTCCTTACCCTTAATTAATTTCCTAATATCTTTTTCAATAGCTTCTTTATTTTTCATTAATTCTTCCTTAACGTTTCCCTTATCCCTTAATAATTTCTCAATCTCTTCCTTTTGTTTTATCTTACTATTTAGCTCAATTATGCCTTTTTTAATATCATCAATCTGATCTATATTGGTCTTCTCTATAACCCCCCTCAACTCCTTAATTGAACCATGCAAATTCTTAATATTAATTGCTATATTCCTGCTTTCATGAGCAAAAAACTCCTGTAAGATATGATAGGACTTTATAGTTGACTTTCCGAACTTCTCTAACCTTAAGTTAAAATCATCACAAAACTTTAGCAGTTCAGAATAATTCTCTTTACCTAGATCAATAGTCCTTAAAAAATTATTTACGCTTAAAATATAAGAATCCCTATTCCCTTCCATAAACTGATTTTCCCTAACGCTTATCTTGGGATTATGTAGCTTAGCTGTGCTTAATATCGCCAAATTATCCTTTGTTTTGGTTATTTCCTCTTTTACCTTGCCTTTAATCTCGTTAACTGTTACATCTAAATCACTAAAAATCTTATCGCATCTTCCTTTAAACCATCTCTCAAGCTCCTCTGTCTTAATTTCCTCTTTCTTAACTCCCTCTTCCTCTGAGCTGGAAAACAGTTTTTTTAGAAATTTAAACATTGTAAAAAGAGGAAATCAAACATAATTTAAAAAGTTATATATTGTTTAGAGTATAAATAACTCCTCAACCTTACAATTAAATATCTTAGCCATCTTTATGGCAAGCTTCAAACTAGGATCATGCTTTCCCAGCTCTATAGCATTAATAGTCTGCCTCGTAACATTAAGGCTTTCTGCCAAATCCTCCTGCCTCAGTTTGAGTAATTTCCTATATTTTTTAATGTTATTTATCATAATGTAAATAAATATATACATTTAATATATAAATTTTTCTATTAAGTAAAATAAATATTACATTTAATCTAAAGAGAAAACTTAATATAAGTATTAATAAATTGGGTATACCTAATGAAAAAAAGAATAGCCAAAAAACTAAAAGCAAAAGAAGAAGCCAAAGCATTAATACCAGAATTACTAATAAAATCAAAAAAAGCCTATAAGAAAGGCAATAAAAAGCTTTCTAAGA
>Ga0307435_1000091_pt1 | contig 39423 bp, 40 predicted proteins | sample SalMarWE160470MG_FD_202164 | JGI IMG/M metagenome (GOLD analysis project Ga0307435, IMG submission 202164) | Salt marsh sediment microbial communities from the Plum Island Ecosystem LTER, Massachusetts, United States - WE1604-70 | ecosystem: Environmental > Aquatic > Marine > Intertidal zone >... | reverse complement strand
TTAAAATCTTCGCATGGATTATATATCATCAGTCGGAAATTATCAAGCCTCCCTATTTTTCACCTTGGCACGGAGGCAGAATATCGGTTAATTGCCCTGGCATCGACCTTCCCAAGGTGATAAGGTTTACCAGGTATGTGAAACTTCTACCGCTTTGCGGCATTGGTTTCTGCTTGTTCTAATACCCAGGAGCACCACCTTTCTATCCCCTCGCTGGTCTTGCAGGAGAGTTGGAAAACCTCGGCTTTAGGATTTAGTCCTTCGATGGAACGGCGAAAGGCGGCAATATCAAAATCAACATGGGGAAGAAGGTCCATCTTATTTATTATCACAGCATCGGCATCGATAAAGATCAGGGGATATTTAATGGGTTTATCATCCCCTTCAGGCAGGCTGGAAATCACCACTCTTTTGTGTTCTCCCAGGGTAAATTCAGAGGGGCAAATGAGATTGCCCACATTTTCGATTAAGAGTAGGTCTATGTTATCCAAGGGCATGTCCTTTAGAGCTGACTCAATCATGGCAGCCATTAATGAGCAACTTTCCGGCATATTTCGGGTATTTATCTGAACTACTGCTTTTGCCTCGCTCTGTACTTTCTCAGCATCTACTGTGGAAGCGACATCGCCTTCGATAACAGCCACGTTCAGCCTGCCTTTCAGCCTCGCCAGAGTTTGTAGAATAAGACTTGTCTTGCCAGCACCTGGAGATGACATAATGTTAATAGCGAAAACCTTGTGTTTATCCAGTAGCTGTTGATTTCGGCTAGCTATGGTCTCATTAGCCTCCAGAATGTTCTGAATAACTTCTATTTTTTTCATTCTACTTCCATGCTTTCGATATAGAGCTCTCGTCCTTTGGATATTTCTACGCTCTGGCCCCGGCATTCAGGGCAAGACCATAGAGTATCTTGGGGGGAAAAAATCGTGGAACAATTCCGACAACGCAATTGAGCTGACACTAATTCAAAGTGGAGTACTGCTCCTTGAGCGATAGTATCTTTGCTTAGAGTATCGAAATAAAACTGAATACAATCGGGGACAAATCCTGACATCTCGCCAATTACTAAGTTAATTTGGATGACCTTGCCAGCTTGCGCCTCACCGGCTTTGGCTGAAGCAATATTAATGATATTTTCAGTTATTCCAAATTCATGCATTTGGTGAACCAGAGTAAATAGTGTATTTTAGACTACTTAATTTCTTATTTCAAATCCACCACAAGGTTCTGGTTTAGATATCGCCAGTGTATCAGAAGTGGTGGTACGAATAGCTTCACATAAGCTTTTACGGTTAAACTGCAATGCTATCGGTTATGATAAAACCTGTTATTTCCCCCCTTTATATATTCTTAGATTTCGATTCTCCAATCGTGGGAGTATATGTTAAACCTTTTGGAACTGGCAAATCCTATGAGTGTTATCCCGTATTTATTGGCTTCTTTTACAGCTAGGTCCGTGGGGGCAGCGATGCTTACAACTATTGGTATTTCGGAAAAGATCGCCTTTCTTATTGTGGAAGCCGTTTGCCGGCACGAGTTAACCAGGGAACTGTTCGCTAAGTTAATTCCGTCTCTAATTGCTAAGCCGATGGCTTTATCTATGGCGCAATGCCTACTTATATCCTCGACAAAAATCTCCTTATCCTCACAGATTCCGATGACATGTGTGCAGCCAGTCTTTTGGTATAAGAAACTGTTTTCGTTTAGCGCTTCTATCAAATCAAAAACTTCGCTTTTGGTTAACTGTTTCCTGGAATCACATTTTCTGGGGGTCTTAACTAATTCTTCGAGAACATTTACCTCAAACTCATTGCTGCCGAGCTTCTGGATTCGGGACAAAGAAGGGTCTATGCCTCTTGATTTCAAATTGCCAGTTATCATCTCTTCTAGGTCAACGGGAATGCAGTAGAATTTATGAATTTCTCCATTGAGCTTGACGATAATCTCTTCTTCGTGGACAAGTTCATCTGTCTGCTTCAGCTTACCATCTCTGGAAATCCCTAAAATTCCTATTTCGGTACTTCTTTTCCCCATGATTTGTGGAAGTCCTTTATATCGTCTATTATGCTTCTGCAAGCATCGAAAGCTGGCTCTCTGTGAGAGGCGGAAACTGCTACTAATAGAATATTCTCTGATATGCCTAAGAAACCCACTCGATGTACTATCGCTACATCCTCGACATCAAATCTGTCGATTGCTCTTTTTTCTATCTCCTCTAGTTTCCGGACAGCGTGGTTATCATCCTCAAATTCCAGTCCATTACCCGAAGGGAATTCACGTACAGTGCCTAGGTAAATTGATATCGCCCCTATTTTGGGGTCTTTCATCTTCCTGATTATCTCATCGCCGGAGAAGTCTTCGCTTCTTATCTCAATCATCTCATCTCACCAATGTGATTACATGTTTGGGATTTATTTTCACAGGCCGGTCATTTGGTGTTCTCTTAATTCGGGCTCTTTGCAGTTTCTCGCTGAGGGAGCTATATTTGGCAGGTGTCACAACTTGTGGCAGAGCATGAGCTACAAGAAGAACCTCCCCCAATCGGGGCAGATGGCCCTTCACCACTTTTAGAAAAAGAGGCGAAAGAGGAAAATATCCGTTTTGCGCCATTGTGACAGCGGGGGCAAGAGGCGTTTTCGTTTGCTTGGTTTTGGTGACGAAGCAATTCAAACTTATAGTTGCAATCAGGGCAAAGATATTCATAGATGGGCATTTCTAATCTTTTCCTTTCTCAAAAGCTTTTAAGAATACATCAGGGACTTGAGGAACCTGGGTATCGGTCCATTTTTTGAGGCAAATCGAGGAGCAGAAATTGTAATGCTCGACTACCTTTGGCCCTTTCCATCGTGAAACCATGAACCAACCATTGAGCACCTGGCAAGGCCGCTCCTCTTCTGTATGTTCTACCGTTTTACCACAAGTGTGGCAGACAAAATATCCCTGAGGCATTTAAGTCTCCAGCCTGATTCGCTTCTGTCCTCCTTTTGAAATGCTGCCGCAGGTTAGACGGCTACCACCTCCTTAACTTCAGGCACCTGTTCCTTGAGCACCCGTTCAATTCCACCCTTCAAGGTCATAGTTGCCATGGGACAGCCACCGCAGGCACCGGTCAACCTTAATGACACCACTCCATCCTTGACATCTATTAGTTGGACATCCCCTCCATCAGCTAACAATACCGGTCTCACTTGTTCCAGGGCTGCTTCTACTTTTTCTCGCATTCTTACCTCCTTACTTTGTTAAAATATAGAGCTAAAGCCGCCAATTGTCAACTTAAGCTGAACTTGAGACACTGGCCTGCATAGATAGAAATAGCAATGGAAGTTGGTATGGTGATTGGAGATAATTTATAATGCCCCTGTGGAGTTTGCCGCATGATCTCTGTTGAAGAAGCCCTGAAGAAGATTTTGAGCTATGTTGAGGTTCTTGAGCCCGAACGGAAGCCTATTTTGGACTGTCTGGGACAGGTTCTGGCCGAGGATGTCTATTCCACTATAGATATTCCCCCGCTGGATAATTCCGCCATGGATGGTTATGCCCTGCGGGCTGAAGATACTCGGGGGGCCGGTGAATCATCACCTAGATATTTAGCCGTAGTCGGAGAGGTTGCTGCCGGGTCTATGCCCACAAAAGAGGTCAGGCCGGGGACGGCTATTCGTATTATGACGGGCGCACCATTGCCCGAAGGGGCTGATGCCGTAGTTCAATTTGAGAATACCGATGAAGTCAACCGCAAATCATCCGGTGGTGACCTTCCGCAAATCGGCATATTATGCCAGGCCAAGAAGGGATTGAATGTCCGGGGTAGAGGCGAGGACATTGCCAGGGGAGATTTAATTCTTAAAAGAGGGAAGGTGCTTCGCCCTCAAGAGATAGGTGTGCTGGCCTCCCTGGGGCGCTCCACTGCACTGGTTATCCGTCGGCCGATTGTGGCTATTCTAGCTACGGGAGACGAGCTCATTGGTGTTGACCAGCCATTGGCTCCCGGTAAGATTCATGATAGCAATAACTATACCATTGCCGCTGAAGTCTCTCGCTACGGTGGGATCCCCAAAATCCTGGGCATAGGGCGCGATTCGGTCCAGTCTCTAACTGAGAAGATCGATGAGGGTTTGGATGCGGATATGCTTATTACCTCCGGGGGTGTGTCCAAGGGAGACTACGACATAGTAAAGGATGTACTGGCAGAGCATGGGGAGGTTGGCTTCTGGACGGTTTGTATGAAGCCCGGGAAACCGCTTGCCTTTGGGATTATTAAAAAGACAGAAGGAGGGAGGGAGAAGAAGGTGCCTCATTTGGGATTGCCTGGCAATCCTGTCAGCTCCATGATTACCTTTGAACAATTCGCCCGCCCCGCCATATTAAAAATGATGGGTAAGAAAATTCTGGCAAAGCCAGCTATCCGAGCTATTATCGAGGATGATGTTGCGGATACTGATGGGCGCCGCCTCTTTGCCAGGGTAAGTGTAACCAGGCGTGGTGGTCAATATCGTGCCTCTGTCACCGGTCCCCAGGGCTCGGGAATCCTTACATCCATGGCCAAGGCCAATGGGTTGGCTGTTATCCCCGAAAATAGTAAAGGGGTTAAGGCCGGAGACATGGTCGAGGTGCAGATGTTGGATTGGGGAGAGGAACAAGGCGAGGTGGAGACGTTGCCGATTGTTTCAATCGTAGGCAAATCGCAATCTGGTAAAACAGTACTTATGGAGCAACTTATTGCAGAGTTTAAAAAGAGAGGATACAAAGTCGCTGCTTTAAAGCACAGTCACGGCGGGATGGAAATAGACCACCCTGGAAAAGATAGCTGGAGGTTTGCTCAAGCGGGCAGCGATGCCGTGCTTGTTAGTTCGCCTGACAAGCTCGCCTTCATTAAGAAATTAAACCACGACCTTAATATTGAGGAAATTATGCCCATCGTTGGCCCTGAATTCGACCTCGTCCTTGCCGAAGGATTCAGGAAAAGCAAAACTCCTAAAATCGAAGTGCACAGAAAAGAACTCGGAGATGACTTATTGTGTTCTCCCGAGGAACTTTCAGCCATTGTCACTGATGGGTCATTGGATACTGATAGAGCTCAGCTTCCATGGGGTGATACAGTGGCGGTAGCTGACTTCATAGAAAAGAATTTTGTGTTGAAAGCCAGAACGGTGCCTTCTACTCCACGAGGGAAGAAGGTTAAGTAAAGAAAATGTTTACCGTAGGGATATTGACCATCAGTGACAAAGGCTCAAGAGGAGAGCGTCAGGATAAAAGTGGAGAGGCTATTCGCGAAATCCTCTCCAGCATAGATGCCCGCATTGTAAATTACGACATCGTCCCTGATGAAAAGGAGCTTATTGCTCAAGAGTTAATTAGCTGGGCTGACGAAAATAATTTAGACGTGATTCTTACAACGGGAGGAACAGGACTTACTCCTAGAGATATTACTCCGGAGGCGACTCTTGCCGTGGTGGATAGAATTGTCCCCGGTTTTGCCGAGGCGATGAGGGCTGAGAGCCTGAAGAAAACCCCCATGGCCATGCTCAGTCGGGCAGTTGTGGGCACTCGTGGGAAATGCTTAATTATCAACCTGCCGGGAAGCCCCAAGGCAGTACGCGAATGCCTTGAAGTGATATTACCGGCTCTGCCTCATGCTATGGAAACGCTTAAAGGCCAAGCCGGCGAGTGCGGCGCAGTTGAAACCTAAGTTCAAGATAGCCTATCCAGTCCTGAGGCTTCGGAGAACTTCTCCGATGCTGGGCCTTTTGCCATACATGAGGAGGTAGGTCCTGAAAATCCTGGTGGTTAATAACAAGATTCCAATTATGGAGAGCACCAGCACTACTATACTGGCAACCAGTTGCCAGGCAGGTATTACGCTCACACCGAGCCTCATTATTACTTCCACAGGAGCTGACAGAGGGAAAATGGTAAAGAAGACCCAGACTGGGTTGCCCGGGAAAAACATCATCAAAGATGTGAACCAGAGGGGTATAAGCAAGGGAAGTGTAAAAACCCCGATCAATTGTTGCCCTTCCCGGGAATTGGAACTGATGGCGCCGATACTTGCTGAAATTACGGAGAACAACAAGTAGCCAAGGATGAAATATACTACGGCCAGAACAATGAAGTTGGGTGGTAATTGTATTGTGCTGACAAAGCCGCCGATAGATGAGTAAGCCAGGTTCAACAGGAGCGGCGCTGAGATCGCCCAGACGGCCACCTGCGCCAGCCCGGCAGCACCAATCCCTAAAACCTTGCCGGTGAGCAATTGCCGGGCGGAAACAGACGACAACAATATCTCTATAAGGCGATTCTCTTTCTCCTCACCCAGCCCTTGGAGCAGATAAGTAGAGGAGAAAATGATAGAGAGCGCCAATAGAATGCTAAAGACAAATGGAATAATTAAGGCCCCATATCCGCCTTGCTCTGGAGCCACAGCACCGGTTTCAGTAAGCCTGGTGGTAACCAGATTCAAGGGTGCTTCAATCCTGGCTACAGTGGCCTCGGGTACCTTACCTGCCAGTAGATTACTTGTGAGGAAATTATTAATCACCGTGGTTACGGCAGGAGACGCCGCAAGCTGTTTTTCCAGGGTATAACGGTTAATCACTCCAGCAGAAATATAATCAGGTGGAATAACGAAATATTCGTTAATATCGCCCCTGATCAGCGCTTCAGTTGCGTCACCCGGTGTGTCAAAGCGGACCAGCGTTATGTTTCCCTGGCTGGTATACTGCTGGAACCCACCAAGCTCATCCACATATCCAATGGTTGCTATTTCCACTGTGGGCATGGCGATTCCTGATACAAGCTGGGAAACTACTATTAGCAGGAGGGCTATGAGTGGCACGATAAGGGTCATGACGATAAACCCTCTCCTCGTTGCCGTGTGCCGGAATTCATGCCTCAATATCAGAAGCGTCTTATTCATGGGCTTTACCCACCACCCTCAGAAATATTTCGTTAAGCGGAGGAGTAGCTACTTCAAAGCGATTGATTACCATTCCACGACTTACCAATCGTTCCAGGATTTGCTGGGGAGTTGTATTTCCAGCAAGGACCAGCTCCACGTAGCCTTTGTGAGTGCGTTTCTCGGTAACTCCCGGCACCTCCCCCAGCTCCCCTTCAAACTCCAGCAGGACCGAATTGCTTCTATACTTGGACTTGATTTCAGCCAGCTTCCCGTAAAGGACCGAGCGCCCGTGGTTTATCATCAATATGCGGTCGCATAGTTCTTCAATTTCATTCATCTGGTGTGTGCTCAGGATTAAAGCTTTACCTTGATTCTTCAAGTCAAAGAGCATCCCTTTCAATAAGTCGGTGTTGACCGGGTCTAGTCCGGCAAAGGGTTCGTCCAGAACAACCAGTTTTGGGTCGTGGATGACACTAACGATGAACTGGATAATCTGTCCCATGCCCCGGCTCAACTCTTCAATCCTTTTTCCTTTGTGGGGCAGCATACCTGTTTGGCTGAGCAGTTCATTGGCTTTTTCTTCGGCTGAGTGCCTGTCCATGCCCTTGAGGGAGGCAAGATAGATGATAGAATCTATGACTTTCAGCTTTTTATACAGTCCTCTTTCCTCAGGCAGGTAGCCAAGCTTATTCTTGGTAGATTCACTCAACTTTTCGCCGAGGATAGTCACATCGCCCGAGTCCGGCTTGATGATATCCATCATCATCCTGATGGTGGTAGTCTTGCCGGCACCATTAGGACCAATAAGACCAAATATCTCGCCTTGAGAGACAGAGAAAGACAGGTCGTTGACCACGACCTTATCTACAAAGGACTTGACTATGTGGCTGACTTCAACGGCAAGCATATTAGCAGTTCTTCCTCGATTTGCATTTTAGCACAGCGTCAATAGTGTTAGTAACTTCGTAGCAAAGCGTGAAGATGTTTAAGACTTGCCTCCAATACCGACTGAGTAAATGCCTTGGGCTGTCCCGAGGCTCGATAATTACAGTAGGCCTGAGTGATTTAATGGCGGAAGGAAAGTATCCTCGCCCATCAACTCGTCGCGATAACTCGCAGGCTTCAATACAAGCCCGCAGGCGCTCTTAATCGGTCACCGCTGGAAGGATGCAACCTGCTTTTACTAAGGCATCATGAGTTTCCTTAGCAATATTTATCATGGACTCAACTTTCTTGCGTAATTCCTGACGACTGATTTTTACCGAGGCAATTCCTTCCTTCTGAGCTTCCATGCCTACATCTACTGCTTCCTGAACATAAGCTGCCGGCTCCCCCATTGTTGGTACGATGTTATCTTCATTCATGCCGCGCTCTTCGGCATATTTTGCTAATGACTGGGCAGCGACAACGCACATATCATCGGTGATAGTCTTTGCTCCGACATCGAGAACGCCACGAAATATAGCGGGAAAGCCTATGGAATTATTTATCTGGTTGGGGAAATCGGATCTGCCAGTGGCTACAATTTTAGCTCCTGCCTCTTTAGCTTCCCAAGGCCAGATTTCAGGTATAGGATTGGCACAAATGAAACATATAGCACCCTTTGCCATTACCTTGACTTGCTCAGGCGAAATTACTCCAGGCCCTGACTTGGAATAGGAGACAAGCACGTCGGCACCTTTCAATGCCTCAGTTAAGCCGCCAGTCCTTTTCTCACCATTAGTAGTCTGGCAAAACTGCCACTTATCGGCATATTCTCCTTTCTTCTCCGCTATATCTTTTCGTCCGGGATGAAGGATGCCTTTGCTATCAACTACTATAGTAGTTTCAGGCCTGGCCCCGCAAGCGAAAAGAAGTCTGGCAGAAGCCACGTTGGCTGCCCCTGAACCATTGAGGACAATTGTCACCTCACTTATCTTCTTGCCCACAATCTTCAAAGCGTTTATAAACCCGGCAAGCATTACTGTAGCTGTTCCTTGCTGGTCATCATGCCATACAGGAATCTCAGCTTCGGCTCTCAGACGATCAAGAATATAGAAGCACTTAGGATTGGCAATATCTTCCAGGTTGATGCCGGCGAAAGATGGCTGCAGCCATTTAACCGTCTGTATGATTTCATCAGGGTCTTTGGTATCTAAACAAATCGGCACAGCATCTACACCACCAAGGTATTTGAACAATAAGCACTTTCCTTCCATTACGGGATAGCCCGCCTTAGGACCAATATCCCCGAGTCCCAGCACCCTGGTGCAATCCGAAACAACAGCTATAGTGTTCCATCTATTAGTTAACTCTGCAAATTTCGACACATCTGCCTTTATCGCCCGGCACGCCTCAGCAACACCGGGGGTATAATAGATGGCAAAATCATTGAAATCACGAACCTGGCATTTGGGCACTGTCTGCATCTTACCCCGATAGAATGCATGCAATTTCATAGCATCTTCCGCTGGCTTCTTTGCCTTGGCTAAAAGTTCTTCCTTAGTTACTTTTTGTGACATAACTTTCTCCTTTTAATCGACTCCGTTAAGTACATTAGCTACACGAGCTGGGCTTTTCTCTTTTGCTTCTTCGGCACACGTAGTAGGTCACACTTCTGGCACTAATCAGTAACTGTCCGAAACAGTGCCCAAGATAAACAGCAAACGCTGTCTATGCTCTAATCTTCTCCCTTACCCACTCCCAATCAGGCTCACCATGCTCAAAGAAAGTTTAACTCTTTTGAGTTACATTCTCCCACTTACTCCCAGACTTCGTCTTCGGCAAGGTCTTCCTCCAGCCCTAGTTCGTCAGCCTCGTCCTCCATATAATTCAAGGGGCCTTCATGGCTAAAGGATTCTTTTCGGTCCAGGAATGAGCGAGAGAAAAGCCTCCTTATCTCGGCGCCGCATTCGGGGCATCTTGTCAGCGGTTCATCATTTATCCCCTGTCTAACCTCGAACCTGTTCTTACACAGTTTGCAGTGAACACCGTTTTTTGATTTATACTCATAAATTGGCATCGCACCCTCCTCCTTCAATAAATTCAAGATAAGCTCTTAATCCTCTCCCACAAAGGGAGAGGAGACTAATTATTTCCCGCAGCAATGCTTGTATTTCTTGCCTGAGCCGCACGGACAGGGGTCATTCCGGCCAACTTTTTTACCCACCAAAACCGCTTCCTTCTTTTTCGGAGCTTCCTTGGCAATACCGACGTGGTAAATGCTATGGACAACATCATGCTGAATTCCAGCTAAGAGGGCTTCAAAAGAGGCATGACCTTCCCTCTTATACACTATCAGCGGCTGTTCCTGGCCGACAGCCCGCAGACCTATCCCCTGACGCAAATGCTCCATGTCAGTAAGGTGGTCCATCCATAGCCGGTCAATAACTCGCAGCATTACCAGTCGCTCTGCTATTCGCATGTTGTCAGGGCCTAGTTCCTGCTCCCGCTGGTTGTAAAGCTCGATGGCATAATCAGTCAACTTTTCTGCGATTTGCTTGTCACTGAGTTCAGAAAGCCCATCGCTTCTGAACTGCGGAGGCAAGGGAAAGATGGTGGATACATCCTCAAGTAAGCCGGATAAATTAGATTGCTTTTCTTCCTGCTCGTAGCTAGCACTGCTGAGACGCCTGGCTACCAGGCTTTGGATTTCATCCTGGACTATGGATATTATATTTGCCTTAAGGTCGGCACCACTGAGGATTTTTCTCCTCTCGGCATAAATCACCTCGCGGTGTTTGTTAATGACATCGTCATATTCCACGAGGTGTTTACGAATATTGAAATGATAGCCTTCGGTCTGGACCTGGGAATTGGTCATAGCCTTAGTGGCAAAGGGATGCTCAATGGGGCTATCTTCATCCATACCCGCCCACTGCATAAGTCCCTTAACACGGTCACCGCCAAAGCGGCGAAGAATTTCATCTTCTAAGGAAGCATAAAAACGAGAACTGCCCGGATCTCCCTGCCTTCCCGCCCTTCCCAGAAGCTGATTATCAATGCGCCTGGCTTCGTGGTGCTCGGTACCTACAATGTGAAGCCCCCCTAGCTCAACTACCTTGTTATGTTCTTCCTGCCATTCTGCTTCATCACGCCCCTCAGGATTGCCACCAAGTATAATATCCACGCCTCGTCCGGCCATATTCGTGGCCACAGTTACCGCCTCGAGACGCCCGGCTTGAGCGATTATAGCTGCCTCCTTTTCGTGATTCTTGGCATTTAACACTTGATGGGGTATGCCATTTCTCTTCAGGAGGTCAGATAAATACTCTGATTTCTCAATAGAGGTCGTGCCGATAAGGACAGGTCTTTTCTGGTCATGTGATTGCTTGATTTCACTGGTCACGGCGGCAAACTTGGTTTTCTCATCTTTGTAAATCTGGTCAGAGTATTTGCTACGATTCAAGGGCTTGTTTGTGGGTACGATTACCACTTCCAGCTTATAAATCTTGTGGAACTCCTCGGCTTCCGTAGCAGCGGTACCGGTCATGCCCGCCAGCTTCTGATACATGCGGAAGTAGTTCTGGAAGGTGATGGTAGCTAATGTAACTGATTCTCGCTGAATCTTTACCCTCTCTTTGGCCTCAATGGCTTGATGCAATCCCTCAGAATACCTCCTGCCAAACATCAATCTGCCAGTGAATTCATCCACAATAATGACCTGTCCATCCTTAACCACATAGTCCTTGTCCTTCTTGAACAAGACACGAGCCTTAAGGGCACTCTCCAGATATTGAGTGAGAAAGTAATTAGAGGGGTCATAGAGGTCAGGCGCTTTGAGCAAGCCTTCCCGCTTCAGCATCTTCTCCATCTTGGTCATGCCAATCTCGGTAAGGTTGGCAGTACGCGTACGCTCGTCAATAGTATAGTCTTCATCTTTGTTAAGGCGGGAAACTAGCTGGGCGAAGGTGTAATATCTCTTGGTTGCTTCCTCGGCAGCACCGCTAATAATGAGTGGGGTACGGGCTTCGTCGATAAGGATGTTATCAACCTCATCGACGATGGCATAGTTCAAGGGAGGCTGCGCGCATTGAGACAAATCCAAGACCATATTATCTCTGAGGTAATCAAAGCCAAACTCGTTATTGGTGCCATAAGTTATATCCGCCTCATAAGCCTGACGGCGGGTGACAGGGCGGAGAAAATTCCACTTCTGGTCTTCCGACTCATAGCTGGGGTCATAGATATAGGAAGGGGCATTTTGACCAATTGTTTGCTGAGCATTAATGCTGGCCACGCTTATACCCAGGGCATAGTAAATAGGACCCATCCAGTGGCAGTCTCGCTTGGCGAGATAATCATTAACGGTAATCAGATGGCTGCCCTGTCCGGTGAGGGCATTGAGGTAGAGGGGCAAGGTAGCTACCAGGGTTTTCCCCTCACCAGTTTTCATCTCGGCTATCTTCCCCTGGTGAAGGACGATTCCTCCCATTAACTGGACATCAAAATGTCTTTGCTTTAGGGTCCGCTTGGCCGCTTCTCTAACAGCAGCGTAAGCCTCCGGTAAAATCTCATCCAGGCTCTCGCCATCCTTCAGCCGAGCCTTAAATTCATCGGTTTTTGCTCGAAGTTCAGCGTCGGTGAGTTTTTCAAACTCAGGCTCCAACGAGGTTATATGGTCAACCAAAGGTTGAAGGCGTTTCAGGTCTTTCTCATTGGAATCAATCAGATTGCTAAGCCACTTGAACATTTTCAGCTATCAGCCCTCAGTTTTCAGCTAACTGCTGACTACTCAATTATCACTCAAACATCGCTCCCACTGATAAGCCGGTGTGAATGCGATGAATGGCTTCGCCAATAAGCGAATCTATAGGCAAGACGGTGATCTTGTCCAGTTTCTTATCGCCATTAACAGGTATGGTATCGGTAACGACTACCTCTTTCACCCGGCTCGTGGCTATCCTCTGGATAGCGGGACCGGAGAAAACGGGGTGAGTACAGCAAGCGTAAACTTCAGTAACGCCATGTTCTAAAAGAGCATTCACCACCCCGATCAGAGACCCGGCGGTATCAATCTCATCATCTACTGTCAGGGCACGCATTCCCTCAACCTCGCCAATTATGTTGAGGGTTTCAGTGGCATCGACATTTCCCAAGCGCCTCTTTTCAATGATAGCCAAGGGGGCTCCAAGTTTAGCAGCCATATCACGGGCTACCTTGGAAATACCAATATCAGTAGCAACCACTACCAGGTTATCCAGAGCCTTTTCGTTGAAATACTGAGCCAAGATGGGTCGAGTGGTGAGCTCATCCACAGGTATGGTGAAGAATCCTTGAATTTGAGGGGCGTGGAGGTCTACGGTGAGCAATCTATTAGCTCCAGCGGTAGTAATCAGGTCGGCAATCAAGCGAGCAGTGATAGGAACCCTGGGTTGGTCTTTTTTATCAGTGCGACTATAGCCATAATAGGGAACGACAGCGGTAATGCGCCCCGCTGAAGCTCGCCTGGAGGCATCGAGCATGATGAGTAACTCAACCAGGCTTTTGTTAACTGGAGAGCAAATGGGCTGAATGATAAAAACGTCCCGTTCCCGGACATTCTCGAGGATGCGCACAAAAATGTTCTCATTGCTGAACTCGAAGACCTCAACCTCCCCCAGGGGTATGCCCAAGTAATCGCACACAGACCCTGCTAGGGCAGGGTGAGCAGTGCCGCTGAACACTTTTAATTCGTCCATCATTACCTCTTAGCTATCTGAATACTAAGTTGATTATAACATGAAATCATCACTGTTTATTGGGAAAGATTAGTAGAAGCAAGTAAAGAAATTAATCCATACCTCCTGAAAACGAAGCCTTTAGGGGCAACTAATTAAGGGAAGAGATGTCTCATGCCAGCCCAGGAATGGGGAACTGTTGGCACATCTCTCGTACCTCCTGGCGGACTTGTTCTTGTGCCCGTTTATCCCCCGAAGGAGAAAGCACTCTGGCAATGAGAAAGGCAATGTGCTTCATCTCCTCTATACCAAAACCTCTCGTGGTCACCGCTGGGGTGCCCAGCCTGATACCGCTTGTAATTCGTGGTGGCTTGGGGTCAAAAGGAATGGTATTTCTATTTACCGAGATGCCCGCGGCCCATAAAGCTTTCTCAGCATCCTTGCCGCTTATCCCTTGAGGAGAAAGGTCAACGAGGACAATGTGGTTGTCTGTGCCCCCAGAAACAATACGCATCTCATATCTCTGGAGTTCGGAAGCCAAAACGCGGGCATTCTCCAGCACTGACTTCTGATAATCAACAAACTCGGGTTGCATAGCTTCAAAGAAGCACACGGCTTTGGCGGCGATGATATGCATATAAGGGCCACCCTGCATCCCGGGGAAAACTGCAGCATCAATAGCTGAAGCCAGCTCTTTATCACATAAAATAAAACCACCTCTGGGTCCCCGCAAGGTCTTTTGCGTGGTGGCGGTAGTAACTTGAGCATAGGATACAGGGGAAGGATGAAGCCCAGCGGCTATTATCCCCGCTATGTGAGCCATGTCAACCAATAACTTGGCACCTGCCTTATCAGCTATATAGCGAAGTCTCTCAAAATCAATAATACGAGAGTAACTACTCGCCCCAGCTATTATTAACTTAGGTCTATGCTCCAGAGCTAACCTTTCGATTTCACCGTAGTTGAGCATCTCGGTTTTAGGATCAACTCCGTAAGGGACAAAGTTATACCATTTCCCGGAGAAATTGACCTCAGAGCCATGGGTGAGGTGCCCGCCATGGCTGAGGCTCATCCCCATAACAGTATCTCCGTGTTCCAATAGAATTGAATAGGCTGTCATGTTGGCTTGACTGCCACTATGAGCTTGGACATTAGCATGGTCGGCTTTAAAGAGCTTTTGAGCCCTTTCAATAGCTAAATTTTCAATTTCGTCTATGTGGACACAACCGCCATAATAGCGATAGCCGGGGTATCCTTCAGCATATTTGTCAGTTAGCACCGAGCTTTGGGCCTCAAGCACTGCCCGACTGGCATGGTTTTCAGAGGCAATAAGATTTATGGTGCTTGCTTGCCTCGCTGCCTCCGAGCTTAGAATTTGAGCTACTTTGCTATCACGCTGCGCCAAGGAAAATGTCTTCGCGGTTTTCACATTTGTGTTATAATAGTACTTGATATTTCATTCCCGGTCAATAAGAAAAACCCCATCCAAGTGGGTCCCTGCAACACAATTGACAGAACGTGTTTATGGTGATAAATTAATTTATTTAGCAATCAAAAGGGAAGAGTGCTAAATGGCTTTACAGGAAAGAAGAGAAACCGTTCTCAGGGTGATAATTGAAGATTATATCACCAGAGCAGTACCAGTAGCTTCAAATGCTATCGTGGAAAAGTATGACTTGAAGGTAAGCCCGGCTACCATTCGCAATGACACAGCATACTTAGAACGAGAAGGATATGTTATTCACCCTCACCGTTCAGCCGGAAGCGTACCTACTGACAAGGCTTACCGATACTATGTGGAATTGATAGGGGAAGAGATTGAACTTCCCCGTGTTGAGCAGTATCTAATTCATCAGATATCTCAGGAGGCAAAAGAGGAGCTAGAGCAATGGCTAAAAACGGTGGCAGCCCTTTTAGCGCGCCTTGTTCACAACCTGGTAATAATAACCACTCCCAAAGCGGTTCGCTGCCGCTTCAAGCATCTCGATTTAGTAGCCTTACAGGATTTCATGGCTTTGCTGATCGTGGTTTTATACGAAACAAAAGTTAGACGGCAGGTCTTATCTTTTAGTAGAAAGGTTAGCCAGGATGAACTAACAAAACTGGCTAATAAGCTTACTTCTATTTATGCTGGGATGACCAGCGGCGAGATCTTGGCTAAAAAAGAGGGACTTCCTTCTGAAGAAAGGCAGCTGTCTGAATCTTTAGCAGAAATTATGGCTGCTGAAGACAAGTTAGAATATGGTGAGCCTTACCTTGAAGGACTGCGTTTGCTGCTGAGTCAACCAGAGTTTACCAACAGCCCTAGAATACTGGGAATTTTAGAAGTGCTGGAAGGGGAGGATTGGCTTAGAAATATATTTTGCCAGGAATCTAGCAAGGGAGGGGTAAAGGTAGTCATTGGTGAAGAAAACCCAGAACCAGCATTACAGGACTTGAGCTTAATAGCTAGCCAGTATGGATTACTTGATAAGGCCAGTGGCATTGTGGGAGTGATTGGCCCCAAACGGATGGACTACGCCAAGGCTATTTCTTCGCTTAACTACCTCTCAGCATTGCTAAGCAACTCAGTGGCTGAATACATCTAAAGGAGGTCTAATGTTGACTGAGGATGACGACGTAGTTGAAGCGGGAATTGAGCAAGCCCAGGATATAGAAACGTTACAGCAAGCTCTAGCTGAGGAGAAGGAAAAGGCAGAAAAATATTTGGCCAATTGGCAAAGATGCCAGGCGGATTTTGTTAATTATAAACAACGTGCTGAACAAGAAAAAGGCGAGATTATTGAATTTGCCAATAGGACGCTTATCTGTAACCTGTTGCCTATCATGGATGACCTGGAGAGAGCTTTTGCTTCAGTCCCTGCTGATCTTGAGGAATCAAACTGGACTGAAGGTATCAGGCTCATTTATAATAAATTTAAAACAACCCTGGAGGCACAGGGGCTAACAGAGATTGAAGCTCGAGGGGAACCCTTTGATCCTCGCCTGCACGAAGCTGTAATGCAGCAGGACGGGAAAGAAGGAATGGTCATTGAGGAACTGCAAAAAGGCTATAAATTTAAAGAAAAGGTAATCCGTCCTAGCTTAGTAACAGTTGGTAAGGGAAGAAAAAGAAGAAGAGAGCAAACAAATCAGAAGGAGAATTAGAAATGGGAAGAGCGATAGGAATTGATTTAGGCACTACATTAAGTGCAGTAGCGGTGATGGAGGGGGGCGACCCTAAGATAATACCCAGTGCTGAAGGTGGCAATCTCGTTCCTTCAATAATAGCCATAGGGAAAGGTGGGGAAAGATTAGTAGGAGAGTTAGCCAAGCGCCAGGCAATAGTCAACCCCGAGAATACTATATTCAGCATAAAGCGCCTAATCGGGCGCAAGTTTAAGAACCGCACTGTTCAGGACGATATGAAACGCCTACCATATAAGATTACCGAGGCTCCCAATGGCGATTGCCGGGTGGTAATGGGGAACAAGGAATATAGTCCCCAAGAAATATCAGCCATGATATTGCAGAAACTGAAGACTGATGCTGAGGCTTACCTTGGGGAGAAGGTTGACGACGCTGTAGTCACCGTGCCAGCCTATTTCAACGATAGCCAGCGAAATGCCACTAAAGACGCCGGCACCATAGCCGGGCTTAACGTCTTGCGTATTATTAACGAGCCTACAGCATCGTCACTGGCTTACGGAATGGACAAGAAACAAGATCAAACCATTGCTGTTTATGACCTTGGTGGTGGAACTTTCGATATTTCCATCCTGGACATAGGGGAGGGCACTTTCCAGGTTAAGGCAACCAATGGGGATACCCACCTCGGTGGCGATGACATCGACCAGAGGATTATGGACTGGGTATGTGCTGAATTCAAGAAAGAACAAGGCATAGACCTGAGGCAGGACAAGATGGCATTACAGAGATTGAAAGACGTTGCTGAAAAGGCTAAGAAGGAACTATCTACAGTAGCTCAAACAGAGATAAGCCTTCCCTTTATTACTGCCGATGCCGGTGGTCCCAAGCATCTTAGCATGACCCTAACTCGGGCTAATTTGGAGCAGTTGTCAGACGACCTAATAGAGAGGAGCATTGAACCTTGCCGCCAGGCCCTAAGCGATGCCGGGCTCAAAGCAAGCCAAATCGATAATGTGATTCTCGTCGGTGGTCAGACAAGGATGCCCAAAGTTCAGGATACCTTAAAGCAATTCTTTGGCCGGGAGCCTGTCAAGGGAATCAATCCCGATGAGGCAGTAGCTTTAGGTGCTGCCATTCAGGCTGGAGTGCTTACGGGTGAAGTCGGAGAAGTCCTTCTTCTCGATGTTACTCCACTCACTCTGGGGATAGAAACGCTGGGAGGGGTAGCGACACCGCTTATTTCTCGCAACACCACAATACCCACTGAAAAGAGCCAGATTTTCAGCACTGCTAGTGACAATCAACCAAGCGTTGAAATACACGTTCTTCAAGGGGAACGTCCTATGGCTGTTGATAACCGTACACTAGGACGCTTTATGCTCGATGGAATCCTACCGGCGCCAAGAGGTATGCCCCAGATTGAGGTGACTTTCGATATAAATGCCGATGGCATCCTGAATGTTAGTGCTCTTGATAAGGGCACGGGGAAAGAACAAAAAATTACTATTACTGCCTCTAGCGGATTGAACAAGGAGGAAGTGGAGAAGATGAGCCGAGAGGCTGAGCAACATGCTGCTGAGGATGCTAAACGTAAAGAGGAAGTGGAGGTGCGCAATTCTGCTGATAGCCTGGCTTACACCTCAGAAAAAACTCTCCGTGACCACGGAGATAAGATACCCGCCGATGTAAAACAGGAAATAGATGCTAAGATAGCCAGTGTGAAGTCGGCTCTTCAAGGGCAGGACGTAAACGCCATTCGTAATGCTATGCAGGAGCTATCGCAGGCTATGCAGAAGGTTGGAGCATCGGCTTACCAGCAACCAGGGCAGCCCCCGCCTGGTGGAGAGGAACCTGGTGGAGAGGAACCTGGTGGAGAGGAACCCGGTGGAGGAGAAGAAGAAGGCACGGTGGAAGGGGAGTTCCGCGAGGTCTAAGCAATAAATATAAACACCTAATTCCTGGAAATTAGGAACATGAAATCGCATTTCTCCCAAGGAGCATGATGGTAACGTTTGAGCTAGAACAATTCGTCATAACTGCCGACAGAATTTGGCAAAAGGCACGAGAAGAAAAGCGGTTGACTCATAATCCCTCTGGTGAGGAACTAAGAGGGCTTGTGGGAAAACAGCCGGGGGTTAGGAAAACAATATATGGAAACTTTGTCGCCCGAAGTGAGCCTACTTCCAGGTCAGCAATGTTCACCAAAAACAGTGTTGACCACTCCTTTGGCGAGGATGAACTAAAACTATTAGCTCAGTGTGAAAAGGCTTTGGGCAAGGAAAGATTGATTTCCATAGACAGAATTGTAGGCAATGAGAATAGTAACACCACAGTGAGGTTAATTGTTCCTGAGCGGTTTGCCCATGTCGCCTACGGAGGCAAGAACCTTTTTATATCCCCAAAGGGAGAAGTCAAAAAACCAACCTATTACATCTTATTCTTCGCTGATGAGGCTTTTGAAACTAACCATTTAAAGCCGCTCCCCGATAAAGATATCACCATCAGATTGGCTATGTTGGATGACGGAAGGTTTGTCAAGATAATTAGGAATGGTAACTACATAGGTGAATATAAGAAGGGAGTTTTCGCCGCCGAGGATTGGGTAGCTAAGACGAGAAAGAGAGGCATCTTCCTACATGCTGGCTGTAGAGAGGATTACCTTCAATCAGCACACGGTGACTATCGGATGGCGAGGACGTTACTTGTGGCATTAAGTGCCAACGGGAAAACAACTACAACCTGTAGAATTCTGGCCAGAAAAGGTAAGGAAAAATCCTGGCTTATTCAGGACGACGGGGGGATTCTTACGCCCGATGGTTCTTTTCATGGCTTTGAAGCCGGGGGAATATTTGTAAAAACAGAGGGTGTGAACCCCGGGGAGCAAACCGAAATATTTTACGGACTGTTGAAAGCGGAAACTGTCTGCGAAAATGTTTACGTAACCGAAGACGGAGATTTTGACTTTTACAATTTCGAAAGAACATCCAATGGCAGAGCAGTGGTATTAAGAAGAGATTTTATGCATGCCAGTTCCTATATTGATGTGGGTAGGATTGACAATCTGATTATTATCACCAGGGGGCCACTGATCCCGGCAATATCAAAGCTAACCCGGGAACAAGCAGCAGCCTTGATGGTGCTGGGTCAGGCAATGGAATCCTCGGCTGGTGACCCAACCCAGGCAGGGAAAATTAGAACCGAATTTTTCTACGACCCCTTTGTCGCCGGAGACCCAGTTGAGCACGCTAATATATTCTATGAGATAATAAAAGGTATTCCTCATCTAAATTACTATTTGATAAATACTGGGGGAATAGGGGAAGGGGAATATTACAAAGATATAAGATTGGAATTTACCATGGCAATACTCGATTCTTTGCTGAGAGGAGGTTTAGAGGATTGGCTAGATTCCCCAACAGGCTTTAAGGTGCCTAGGGCGGTAAGATATGTAGATGATATTTACTTGCATCCTGAGAAACTTTACTCCACAATTGAATTTGAAGAAAAGCAGAGGAAACTTAACAAAATTAGATACAAATCAGTGAAAGGACTCGGAGACTCCTTACATCCTGATATAAGAAAAGTTTTTAGCAAGCCCGACGTCGCATAGTAGAACTGCAAGTCTCACGCGGTTCGTGTGGAATTTTGGTCTAGAATAGCTGTAAATCATACGGAGGACAAGAAGTGGTAGAGTTCGCTGAACTTTATGAAATGTTAAAGAAGGAGAAAGCAGAGCTGTTAGAGAAGCTGGAACACTTGAGAACTCTCGGTCAACCATCGGCAGAGAGAAAGGAAGGCAGCCCATTTGGCAAAAGGGAAGAAGGAGCCGATGAAGCCTCCGAACTAGAGAAAAGACTGGCCTTGGAAGAAAGGCTGGGAGAGTCTCTTAATGAGGTTGAGCATGCCTTACAAAAATATGAAGCCGGCACTTATGGATTGTGCGATTCCTGTGGGCAAGCTATAGAGCAAGCTCGCCTTGAGGCCATACCTCAAGCAAGCTTATGTCTGAACTGTAAGGCTCAGCAGGCAAAGGAAACAAAAGGGGCAAGGTAAACGGCGCTCGACTGTGTTGTAACCCGACAAAATCGGCGAATTTGTTGTGGACAAAGATAATTCGAAACTGTCTTTGCGTGACAGCGTTAAGAAAGTAACATTATGTCTCATTGTTATTGCTTTGGTAAGCGCTTCAGATCAATTGAGCAAGCTATGGGTCAGAGCTCACTTAGCACCTTGGGAATCGCTCATCATAACTGACCGCTTAAGTTTGATCAATATTGAAAATACGGGCTCTGCCTTTGGTTTACTTGCCAATCAGACTTTTCTTATCACCACTATTAGCATAGCTGGTTTGCTCTTTATCTTGCTGTTTCTTCGTTACTTATCCCCGGCTACTACCTTGAGCATAGTATCCATCGGTTTGATTATGGGTGGTGCTGTAGGCAATCTAATAGACCGCATCCGTTTTGGTTGTGTCACTGACTTCATTTACTTCCGTTTGTGGGGTGACTTCCATTGGCCTGCCTTCAACATCGCTGACGCAGCTATAACGGTGGGTGTCTTTGTTCTCATTTATTCCTTTTATAGGTCGGGGATATTTAGAAAAGCATATGGACGCGACCACAAACCCCAAAATTAAGACATTGCAATTCAACTCACCTGTTCCTGACATCCGCCTTGATAAGTATTTAACCCAGGTTCTTCCACAATTCTCGCGCGCTTATTTACAGAAATTAATTGGGCAAGGTTATATTTTGGTCAACGGGCAAAGGACAAAAGCGAGTCAGAGGCTAAATAAAGCCGATAGGGTAACAATCGAGCTTCCTCCCCTACCAGTCCATCCTTTAGCTGAACCAATCCCTTTGACTATAATTTATGAAGATGAGGACATATTGGTCATAGATAAACCCGCCGGACTGACAGTTCACCCTGCCCCGGGGCATCCCAGTCATACTTTAGTCAATGCTATCTTAGCGCATTGCCCCGGCCTGGCCATGAGCAACGAGCCAATGCGCCCAGGCATAGTTCACAGACTAGATAAAGATACATCGGGACTCATAGTCATTGCCAAAAACGACTTTGCCCGGGAATATTTAGCCGCACAGTTCAAAAGCCGCACTGTGACCAAAGGATATCTTGTCCTTGTTAAGGGAAGGCTATCCCCGGAGCAGGGAATAATTGAAGCACCTATCGGGCGAGACCCCCATAGTAGACGAAGAATGGCGATAGTAGAAGCAGGAAAAGAGGCTACTACCCAATATCAAGTCCGAAAATACCTGGATACCTACACTTTAGTCGAAGTCACCCCCCTAACGGGGCGTACACATCAAATCAGAATACACCTGTCAGCTATCGGCTGTCCGGTTATCGGTGACCCCACTTATGGAATAAAATCGGCTCATCTTAACAGACAATTTATTCATGCCTATCGCCTTGGCTTTCGCCTACCATCAACTAAGCAATACCAGGAATTCACCTCGCCATTACCTGTGGACTTAGAGCAAGTTTTGGAGTACTTAGCCCGAAACGCCTAAAAGGCTTGGGGAAACATGATAGGAAATCCTGTCATTGCCATAGCTTCTTTATACCGTTTCCCTACCAAGTTGGTACAGGTCATAATTGCCCTCTTGAAGCACAGGTTCGAATCACTGGTCATATGAACGAAGACAGAGGCTTGATTTTTGGCTTGTCTCACAGCATACTTAAGTGGGCCGAAATGAGGTCAGCAAGAAAAAGAGACTTGAAATTTAGCTTGGAGCGGAGAACACTATGAACAGACCCTTTGATCAAAGCCAAATACTTAGCCCAGTTCACTATCAGATAACTGTTACGGCAGAAGAGGCGAGGCTGGGAACTAAAAAGATATTATCGAGGAAAGATACAAGGCTAGAGGTGAGTATTCCAGCAGAGGCGAGGACAGGCAGTACGATAAAGCTAGCCAATGTCCTCCAGATAACCGACGGCCGTCCTGGAGATATCCTAATTGAAATTAAAGTCAAAGAAGAAGAAATAGCGGCGGGAATTATTGAAATTAACGATGGAAACCTTGAAGATGAGGTTCTGAAATGTAGCTCGCCTGTCATGGTGGATTTTTGGGGATTCGGATGCGCCCCATGCGACATTATTGCCCGCATCACAGAGAAACTGGCCCGAGAGTATGCAGGTCAGCTCAAATTCTGCAAACTAAACGTAGATCTGAACCCCCAGACGGCTTCAAAGTACCAAATCATGAGCATCCCACAGATACTATACTTCAAAGGTGGCAAAGTAATTGAACAAAGCGTTGGCGTCGTTCCTGAGTCTGTGCTCCGTTCAAAATTGGAGTCATTGTTAGGGCAGCAATAAGCTCATAAATTAAGAAGCCTTTCCATAGAAAAACGCTGGGATTAAAGGGATGATACGAGGGCACTTGTGCTGGTGCTTGGTGGCTGCTGCGTGCTTTGTCACTTAATTCATCACCCTCCCCCTAGTCTCTTCCTGTCAAGGGAGAGGAAATTCAGACTCTCAGTGGTGAGGGAACAAACCGTACATCACTACTGGTGTGAACGCGTGTAGTTTCCTTGCGGTAGGCAATCTTATTTGCTATGATTGCGGCAGGGCCAGGCAACTTCAGTGCTTGGCTCCAACGTGAGACGGAGGTCCCCAGAATGATCTCAAGAATGTGGTGTTTCCGTCCCTTTAACAATTTGCCAAACTGAGGAAGGCTAGATTACAAGCTGGTACGTTGTGATATTATAGATATTTCAACTTCGAAGGAGAATTGGAATGGACAAAATAGAGTTAAAGGTTACCAACCGGGAGATTCTCGGTAAAAAAGTCAAGCATTTGCGCCGTCAGGGAATTACTCCGGTGCATCTTTTTGGGCACGGCATCGAGTCTCTAGCACTACAGTGCGACACTGGTGAACTTGAGCGAGTGTTAGGTCAAGCTGGGCAGACAAGGCTTATTAGCCTAAAGCTCAACAAGGAGAAGAAGCCAAGGAGCGTTGTGGTTCGCGAATTTGATAGAGATTGGCGGAAGGGACAATTAGTCCATGTAGACTTTTATCAGGTAAAAATGGAGGAAAAGATAAAGTTAGAGGTTCCTGTTGCCTTAGTCGGAGAAGCGCCAGCCCTGAAGTCTAAAACCTATATGCTGGAGCATGAGCTTGGGACTTTGACTGTAGAGTGCTTGCCGGCAAAAATCCCCACTAGCCTGGAAGTGGACATCAGTTCCCTCACTGAGCCAGAGCAAACGATACGCGTCAAAGATGTCGCCCTAGATAAAGATATTACCGTTCTTAACGACCCAGAGTTGGTTGTGGTGAAAATTAGTTCGCGACCTGTGGAAAAGATAGAAGAGGAGGTGGTAGAAGAAGTGGCGGAGGAAGCGGTTGAAGCTCCCGAAGAGGCTGCGCCAGGTGAAGAAGCAGAAGAGGCATAATCTTTTCACTTACCCGGCTGTCGCTTCTGTATCTATATCTATATGTGGCACTTGCTTGCTTAGCGAGTCCCTGATACAATATTCAAGACCGACTATTAGCTCTCTCCGAGCTGTGTTGCCTAAAGAATAACCATGGCAAGCAGCCGGTAGGCTAAAAAGCCTCGAGGGCACAGATAGAAATGTCTGTGCCTCCCGTGCTTGGAAAGGAGAGAAGATGGATTTCAGTCATGCTATTACGGTGCCTTTCTTAAGAAGGCACTGGTTTTCGTCAGCTTTATCCGTTCTCTCATTACATTGCCATTCTGCCTGCTGTGCCCATTCGTTTGTGACGGAGACTCAAAGCATCTTAGGAAACCTTGTAGGCTTTAGCATATAAAAAGAGGTTAAAAACAAATTATTTATATTTATTTTGCAGCTTTGCCGCTGGAAGGAGGAAGAATATGATTAAAATGAGTGGTTGGAAAAAGCCAGGTAGTATGCAAATAGTTTTTATCCTGCTTGGCGCAATTATGCTGCTCTTCATTTTTGCCCCTCCGCTTAAGACAGTATTTTCTTCCTCTCCCGGGACTTTATGGAACACTCTACTCGAAGAGGAGGTATACTCCTCTGTTCTGCTCACCATCTTTGCGGCATTGACAGCTACCCTGATAGGGCTTCTTCTTGGCGTTCCCTTAGCTTATGTTCTGGCACGGCATCAATTTCGGGGGAAGAGGTTTGTGGAAGCAATTATAGATGTGCCCATAGTGATCCCTCACTCTGCTGCTGGTATTGCCCTCCTGTTTGTCTTTGGCAGCAATTTTCTCTTCGGCAAGGTTTTGAACGGCATAGGCATTGGCTTCTTTAGAGCTTTTGCCGGAGTGGTCATCGCCATGATGTTTGTCAGCGTTCCCTTTCTTATTGACGCGGCTAAGGAGGGCTTCAAAGCCGTGGACGTCAGATTAGAGAAGGTAGCCAGAACCTTAGGCGCCTCTGCCTGGAAGTCGTTCTTTCGGATTTCATTACCTCTGGCCTGGAGAAGCATCTTCTCTGGTTCAGTGCTCATGTGGGCTCGGGGCCTATCTGAGTTTGGTGCCATAATCATCATAGCCTATAGTGCCTCCTTTCTGGGATGGAACACTAAGGTCCTCCCTGTCCTGGTCGCTAATCGCTTTGACTTCGGCTTAGATTACGCCGGGCCAGTAGCAGCTATAGCAATCCTTATCTCTCTTATCGCCTTCATTGTGCTCAGGTCGATAGCCTATAGAGGTGAAAAGTCATGATTGCCATAAAGAACCTGAAGGTTAATTTAGGTGATTTTCTCCTTCAGGACATCAACCTCGATATTGAGCCAGGGGAATACTTTATCGTCCTTGGACCTACTGGGGCAGGGAAGACCGTGCTACTTGAGGCTATTGCCGGGCTCTATCCAGTTCTTGAAGGGGAGGTCTGGATTGGCGACAGGGAAATTACTGGCCTGAGTCCGGAGAAAAGGGAAATTGGGATTGTTTATCAAGACCAGGCGCTGTTTCCCCATCTTTCCGTGGAGAAGAACATCGCCTTCGGATTGAAGATGAGAAAGTGCCCTAAGAATGAGGCAAAAGCAAAGATAGACGCTATTGTTGAGGTAGTGGGAATTTCGCATCTGCTTAAGAGGAGTCCTGCTACTTTGAGTGGCGGGGAGAAACAGAAAGTGGCTCTGGCACGGGCACTGGTCACCGAACCCAAAGTGCTCTTGCTGGACGAACCCTTAAGTGCGCTTGATCCCGAGACCAGGGAAAGGATGCAGAGGGAGTTAAGGGAACTACATAGCAGGATTGGGTTAATCGTCATCCATGTCACCCATGACTTTGAAGAAGCTATAGCTCTGGGGCATAGAGTTGCTGTGCTGAACGATGGCTGTATAGCCCAGATAGGGACACCTGAGGAATTTCTACACCGGCCGAGTTCGGAATTCGTGGCTCGATTCGCTCTCACAAGAAATATCCTCTCGGGCAGAGTTACGGGAATAGAGGATGGCTGCACTCTCATTGACATCGGTGGCACACAACTCCGGGCGACAACGGAGGCAAAGGGTGAGGTGCGCCTTTCCCTCCGCCCTGAAGATATCCTCCTTTCCAAAGAGCCGCTCCAGTCTACCGCGAGAAATTGCCTCATGGGTGTGGTCAGTGACATTGCCGACAGAGGCCCAGTCATCTACGTCACCGTAAATCTGCCGCCGGATTTCGTCTGCATCATTACCCGCCAGGCGTTTGATGAACTTAAATTGAGAAAGAGGGTGGAAGTATGGATCACATTTAAGGCTTCGGCAATTCATGTCTTTTAAAAAATCCTAGAGATAAAAGGAGATTTTTGATTAAAGGAATTTTGCCTAAGATAGCTTCAATCGTTTTGGTTTTGACAGTGCTCGTAACGGTTATTGGCTGTGGACCGCAGGCAGAAACGCTGACCATTTTTCACGCGGGAAGCCTGGCTGTGCCGTTTGTGGAATTGGAAACCGAGTTTGAGGAATCACATCCCGATGTTGGTGTCGTGCGTCAATCGGGAGGAAGTGCTACGATGATAAGCAACGCGATAGCACAAGAAGACGCCGGTGAAAGCCCCCCCGACATAATCGCCTCCGCCGATTACAAACTTATTCCTGACAGGATGTATGAGGGTGGCTACGCTGATTGGTATATTGCCTTCGCCAGAAACACGATGGTTCTTTGCTACCGCGACAATGCACCCGGTTCTGATGAAATAGTAAGTGGCAACCGCACCTGGTTTGATGTACTCAGGAATGACCCTGTGAGCTATGGACACAGCGACCCCGACCAGGACCCCTGTGGCTATAGAACACTCCTGGTTGTCCAGTTAGCCCAGAAGTATTGCTACGATGACGCTGCAAGCTTTAATGTTACTCCAGACGAAGATGCTGATGAGCTATATGATGCGCTTATTCCTGGAAGCGAGCATGAAAGAGGCAGAACCGGTGGCACTGACAGCACAGGCAGACCTGGCGGCAGCGAAGAAGTTGTGAGCGCAAAGTCGATTGATCTTATTGTTGCCCTTGAGTCGGGTGACCTGGATTACGCTTTTGAGTATCGCTCCGTAGCTGTGCAACATGAGTTGAATTACATTGAACTTACTGATTATATTAACCTGTCTAGAACAAGTGCGGAGCTTTCGGGAGTGGAAGAGTTTTACGCCACAGCATCCATAGAGATTCTTAAAGATCCTGGACCTCCAGAGGTTTATGAAGCTCAATATGGCGCGGCCATAGTATATGGCATTACTATACCGGTGAATGCTGAGAATGAGGAGCTTGCCGCAGAGTTTATTGAGCTCCTTCTTTCTGAAACAGGCGAAGAGATAATAGAGACTGAAAATGGTCAGCCAATGCTTGATCCGCCGTTATGCGACCACCCTGAAAATCTGCCTGAATCATTACAGGCCTTGTTCGATTAAAGGAGTATTATAGGAGGAGATTTAAGACGGGAACCCTGGATGATTTAATCTCCAGCTTAAGTGGAGACAGCGTAGTTCGTGAGGTACATACGTGTGTCTTCTGGACCGCAGTGCTGAGTAAGCACTGCGGTCTGGCCTCCACTTTCCATGAGCCACATCCATATCACAGGCCAGTGAGAAATGCGGGGAGCCTAACCGGACTATCGACATTAGAGCTGGCACAATATGCCAGGTCGGACAATGTTCTGGAAGCATCCATTGGAATGGCAGCCATTAATTCGTTAATAGATATTGATGATGTCAGATGCGTTGGGGAAAATGCTCTTGATGTTCTGGCACTGAAGGGCAGGGGCAAAAATATAGCTATAGTAGGTCGCTTTCCGTGGATTCCAAAGCTGCGAGCGATAGCAAGGATGTTTTGGGTCATTGAGCAAAGCCCTCAACAGGGAGAATTACCAGCAGAGGCGGCGGAAGAGGTATTGCCTCAAGCTGACGTGGTTGGCATTACGGGGACTTCATTCTTAAATCACACCGTTGACAGGTTGCTAGAATTAAGTAAGAATAGCTTTGTTGTCATCGTGGGGCCTACCACCCCCTTATCGCCAGTTTTGTTTGATTATGGAGTGGATATCCTTGCTGGAGCGAAGGTAGTCGAACCTGATAAGACCATCCATTCCATCAGCCAGGGTGCCATTTTCAGCCAGGTGGAAGGGGTGAGGCTTGTAACCATGGCTAAAGAAGAGAAAGAATGACAGGACCTCTTGATTCTTTCGGACGGAGCATAAATTACCTCAGGATTTCAGTTACCGACCGCTGCAACCTGCGCTGCCTCTATTGCATGCCACCTGAAGGTGTTCCCCAGATGCCACATAGCGAGATTCTCTCCTACGAGGAGGTTCGGACTGTTGTCCGGGCAGCGGCAGAACTGGGCATCAACAGGATAAGGCTCACCGGTGGCGAGCCCCTGGTTAGGGCTGACTTACCCAAGCTCATTAAGATGCTCTCTCAAATTGAAGGAATTGAAGAGCTATCGTTGACGACAAATGGGACGCTTCTCAAGAAATATGCTCTGGAATTTAAGCAAGCAGGCTTGTCCAGAGTCAACGTTAGTCTGGACACGCTTAAAGCCGATAAATTTCGATACATAACTCGTCTTGGAGCATTGGAAGATGTTATTGAGGGCATCGAGGCGGCAAAGGGAGCTGGCTTTGAACCGGTCAAGATAAACACGGTGATCATGCGGGGCATAAACGATGATGAGATACTGGATTTCGCCAGGATGACCTATAAAGAAGGATGTCATGTCCGATTCATCGAGCTTATGCCCTTCAAGGGTGCAGCGGAGTTTGTACCTTCCATTGAATTGCGACAACATATTAGTCTGCTTGGCAAGCTTGAGCTTTGTGCGCCCATAACTGGCAACGGACCTGCTATCTATTACCGCTTAGCTGGAGCCAAGGGCGCTATAGGCTTCATCAGTCCCCTCACCGAAACCTCCTTTTGCTCCCGGTGTAACCGCATGCGACTTACTCCAGATGGCAAGCTACGCCCTTGCCTTCTGGGAGAAGATGAGATTGACTTAAAAACGCCGCTACGCAATAATGCCTCGATGGAGGAGCTAAAAAGCTTGATTCTAAAGGCAGTTGCTTCCAAGCCGGAGCGTCATCATTTGGAGGGAGACAATATCAGGCCGGTAAACCGAAAAATGTCGCAGATTGGAGGTTAAAAATGGAGCTAGGGCCAATTCGCATGATAGACGTCACCCAGAAAAAAGAAACGGAACGCCAGGCGGTAGCCAAAGGCAAGGTACAGATGAAGCCCGCTACCTTAGAGCTTATTCGTAAAGGAGAATTAGAAAAAGGAGACGTCTTAGCTGTAGCAAAAACGGCTGGAATCATGGCCGCAAAAGAAACTCACCGTCTCATACCTCTCTGTCACCCTCTCCAGCTAACCCACATTGCAGTTGAATTTCATCTGCCTGAAAAGGGCAATTATGTTGAGATTACTGCCAGTGCTAAGGGGATTGGGAAAACAGGATTTGAAATGGAGGCGCTAGTAGCTGTGGCTGTAAGTACTCTAACCATTTATGATATGTGCAAAGCAATAGACAAGAGCATGACCATTGGAGAGATTCGCCTGGTAAGGAAGAGCGGAGGCAAGAGCGGGCTCTATATCACTAGCGGATAGGATAGAAGGGCAGCATTATGTAATTCCAGCTACCTTGAGCAAACTTTGCGTATCCTCATGTAGCTCTTGCCACATCTTGGAAATGTTTTTCTTTTCGACCCACAAAGCTTCGCCAGCATCACTGCCTACCTTAAGTTCACCACTAACTAGCCTGGCGACATAGTCAATATAAATAACGTGCAAGCTAGTTTTCCCATCTACCTTGACAATCCTATCAAAGGGAACCAAAGGTGTAACCAGTTCCACCTCCAGATTTGTCTCCTCTTTAACCTCTCTTTTAATCCCTTCCTTAATCTCCTCACCAACCTCAAGCTTCCCTCCAGGACAAATCCACTTTCCCTGCCAGTAACCACCCCTCTCTTGCTTATGCTTCACCAGAAGGATTCTGCCCTTATCATCCTCAATAACTGCTCCTACCGCTACCAATATGTGTTGTGATAGCACTCTGTAACCCTCGTTTGTTTATGTGTTATTGTCAGCAGAGCATGGCAACCTCATCTCTATTATTTGAGATTGCTTCAGGACTTGGCTCTACACAATGAGTCGTCTGATTCCTTATAATTGGCCCTCAGGAAGATGTTTGGCATTTTAACTCTTCCAGCACCATCTTAACCGCTTCAGGAATAGCTCTCTCCACCTCAGGTGTGCATCTTTCACTAAAGTTGCTAACGTCCTTGGCCTCCACGGCAAATATAGTGATTTCTTGGGGCATCACTAAGTTAAGCGTCTTCCCCAATTCCAGAGCAGTAACCAGGTTTATTTGATGAGGTGAAGAAAGATGTTTGGCGAAGGAAAAATCTTCAGGCTTCATACGATATATCTGGCCTGCTTTCCCTTCCCTGGTTTGGATGGCATCAATGATAATGACTTGATCATAGCCTACAATAGAATCTAAAAGGCGAAGGCCAGCTGCACTTGTTTCAGCTACAGTTACTTGGGGGCTGTTGAATTGGTTCGCCACCTCGTGCGCCACCTTAATCCCCACTCCGTCATCAGATAAAATAGGATTTCCCATCCCTAAAACCAGGGTTTTCATTTCGATTCGTGAAAACTTGTTATGAGATGCCCTGGCTCAGTTTCTTAAGCTCGTTGCCCTGGGCGTCATAGATGGTCACTTCCAGAGGCGCTTGCCCAGGGAGAGAGTGAGTGGCACAGGCAAGACAGAGATCGTAGGGACGCCATGCCATCTCGATGCGGTTGAGCAAACCTTCAGTTATCTCTTTACCAGGTTTTATCAGGTCTACGGCTGCCTTTTTGATAGACATGGAGATAGCCGCGTGGTTATTGGTAGTGCCGACAATCAGGTTGCACTTCTTTATAATCCCTCTTTCGTCAGTTATGTAATGATGGGTAAGTGTACCTCGCGGGGCTTCAACAATACCTATCCCTTCGTCAGGCGTTGCCGTAGGGATGGTACGAATATCCGGGCTGGTTATCTCCGGATCTCGAACAAGCTCCACCATTCTTTCAGCGGCGTAAAGAAGTTCAATCAGGCGTGCCCAGTGGGTTGCCAGAGTATAGTGGGCTGGCTTGCCACCAAGAGTGGAATACATCTTTTCATATTCTTCCTGAGCTAGAGGAGTTGCCATACCATCGGCAGCATTTAGCCGTGATTGAGGTGTGCATCGATAAACTCCACTATCTTTGCCGTCAACAAAACCTTTCCAGCCGACTTTCTTAAGATAGGGAAACTTAAGATACGTCCAGGGCTCGACATGTTCCGCCACATGCTCCACATAGTCCCGAGGGGCATACTTGACAAACTCCTTGCCATCAGGGTCAACCACCCGGACCTTACCATCATAAAAGTTGACCTTATTATTTTCATCAACCAATCCCATATAATAAGTCCGGTGGGTAAAAGTATCGCTCAGGACCATGTCCAAATACTCTTTGTTCTTGAGAACCACGTCATCAAAGACTTTGAGCGATAATTTGCCGAACTCCACCGACGATTTGGCTATTTCTTCTATCTTTGCTCTTTCCTCTTCATTTATGGCTTTGCTTACACCGCCGGGCAATCCGAAGCAAGGGTGTATTGGACGGCCGCCAATTGTCTGGATAACCCAGTGATTTTCATGGCGTGTCCTGATTACAGCGCCTCCCAGTTCCAATCCTACCTTGGCGATTACTCCAAGTATATTGCGCTCAGCAGGTGGAGCATCCGGTCCCATAACAAAATCGGGGGCAGCAAGGATATAAAAGTGGGTAGTATGGTCAGTCACATAGAACGCGCTATAAAGAAGCTCACGCAGCTTTTTGGCTGTGCTGGTCGGTTCAACATGGAACAGGGCGTCTAAGGCTTTGGTTGATGCCATATGGTGGGCTTCAGGGCAGACGCCGCAGATACGCTGAGTTATCTGGGGCATATCCTCAGCCGGGCGGCCCTCGGAAAATTTCTCGAAGCCTCTGAGCTCGGGAACCTGGAAATAAACATTGGCTACCCCGCCATCGTCATTGAGGAAGATGGCAATTTTACCGTGCCCTTCAAGTCGGGTGATGGGGTCTATCATTATTTTTTTCATTTTATTCTCGCCCTCCTAAGTAGTGAATCTGGCAGACTGTAACGGTAGAAAGTGCCTGCTGGGTCAGGAATGTCATCAAGTATCCTCTGAATCTCCTCAGGGTCGTTGGAGTCAATGATAGACGAGAGAGCACTCAAAAAATGAGCTCCCTGGTCAATTACTCCTTCCACTGGTCCATAACAGCCGGTGCAAGGCATATTGGCCTGGGGGCAGAGAGCACCACAGCCACCCCGAGTAGCTATGCCATAGCATAATAACCCCTGCTCCAGCAGACACTTTTCCGGGTCAGGGATTATTTCGTAAGGTCTATAGAATTTTTTGATTTTCTTTTCCTCTTTCTTACGAGGACACTCATCACAAACAGCCTTTACCGCGTGACTTATGACAGTCCCTTTCGGTGGTAACTTGCCTGTAACCAAAGCCTCAAGGGCAAGCCAGGTAGTCTTTTCTTCCGGGGGACAACCGGGGACGAAATAATCGACGTCCACGGTTTGGGCTAGAGTCTTAACCGTATCATAGAACTCGGGAAGCTCGAGTTCGCCCTCGGGTACCTTAACTTTCGTCTGAGGGAAAATTTTCCCAGGATTATCAGTCGTTGGGGTTTCGATATAGACGCGTTCGAACGTCAGCTGCCGATTGTAGAAGTTAGATAGCCCGGGGATACAGCCTTCATAAGCACAAGAGCCATAAGCGATCATTATTTTAGATTTGGCTCGTAAGAGCTTGGCAACATGCTCATTCTCCGAAGTCCGAATAGCACCATTAAATAGACAGGCATCAATACTTTTATCTGGCATCTTCTCTACGTCAGCATACTTGAAATCCAGGCCTATCGGCCAGAACACGATGTCGGCAGCCTCAGCCAGCTTCAAAATTTTATCGCCTATTGCCAGAGTGGCGATGTCACAACCACCACAACTAGCCGCCCAGTAAAGAGCTATCTTAAGTTTAGCCATGCCTTGCCTCCTTAGAACTCTGCTTTAAATTGCCCAATATACTTGGCCCCAGGTTTTTTATGGATTGAGTAAAACTATTAGTTACTTCAGCAAATTTTGCTCCTTCAGACGCAGAAACCCACTCCAGCCGAACTCTTTCTTCCTCTATCCCAAGCTGCTTCAACATCTTCTTCAGCAGCGGGATGCGGCGCATTGTCTTGTAATTTCCTTCAATGTAGTGGCAGTCGCCGAGATGGCAACCAAGAATTAACACGCCATCAGCACCAATGCTGAGTGCCTTAAGCACAAAGAGGGGATTTACCCTGCCGCTACACATGACCCTGATTACCCTTATATTGGGGGAATACTGTATTCTGGAGGTGCCAGCTAGGTCAGCACCAGCATAAGAGCACCAGTTACAGCAAAAAGCTACTATTTTTGGTTCAAAGTTGTCCATCTAGCCCCCTATTAAACAAAAAGGGTAGTTCCAATTCACACTTACTTGCCAGCTCAATAACACGGATAACTAATACCATATCTGTCCCAAAAAGGCAATCCTGTATCTCGCTCATAACTACCCTCTCAAATATTCATCTATATCCCTTGCTGCGCGGCGAGCAGCGCCCATAGCGCTTATCACCGTAGCGGCGCCGGTAACTATATCCCCACCAGCCCAGACTCTGTTTTTCATCGTATTGCCAGTAGTCTCATCAGCCACTACCGTACCCCACTTGGTTGTCCTCAAATCAGGAGTAGTTTGAGCAATAAGGGGATTGGGACGGGTGCCCAAGGCAGCTACCACCATATCCACATCCAGGGTAAACTCACTTCCCTCTTTGGCAATGGGGCGCCGCCGACCGCTCTCATCAGGCTCACCCAGCCCCATCTCGTAACACTCTATACCAACTACCCAGTTCGACTCATTGCCGATATATCTCTTTGGGTTGGTCAGCAGCTTGAACTGGATTCCCTCCTCCTGGGCATTCTCAACTTCCTCACGGCGGGCAGGCATCTCTACCTCTGAGCGACGGTAGATAATGTAAACCTCGTCAGCACCAAGTCGGAGGGCACACCGGGCTGAGTCCATAGCTACATTACCACCACCAATCACTGCCACCCTTCTGGCCACCAACACCGGAGTATCATATTCAGGAAACCGGTACGCCTTCATCAGATTAACACGGGTCAGGAACTCATTCGCTGAATAGATGCCATTTAAGTTCTCGCCGGGAATGTCCATGAACATGGGTGCTCCAGCACCAGTACCCAGGAAAAGAGCATGGTAGCCGCTCTCCAGCAATTCAGCCAGTGTCACCACTTTTCCCACCACCGAATCCAGCTCGATCTTCACCCCCAAGGAAGCGACGTAGGCAACCTCAGCCTGCACAATTTCTTTGGGTAGCCTGAACTCGGGGATGCCATACATCAGCACCCCGCCAGCCACATGCAATGCCTCAAAAAGAGTAACGCTATGGCCGAGCTTAGCTAAATCGGCAGCGGCAACCAGTCCGGCTGGTCCTGAGCCGACCACCGCCACCCGTTTACCAGTTGGTTTGGGCGGCTCAGCTCTGGGGTTCAGCGCTCCCCTATTAGTCCGCTCCCAGTCAGCCACGTAACGCTCCAAGCGTCCGATGGCAATAGGCGCCTCTTTCTTAGCTAGCGAGCATGCTTGTTCACACTGTGTCTCTTGCGGGCAGACCCGCCCGCAGATGCCGGGCAGGCTGTTCTTATCCTTCAGTATCCTTACCGCCTCGGGCATATTATCATCAAGGACAGCCTTGATAAAACCGGGGATATCTATCTCCACCGGGCAGCCATCAGTACAGGAATGCTTGGGACACTGGAGACAACGGCTCGCCTCAGCTTTAGCCTGCTCGTCGCTGTAGCCCAAGGCAACTTGGTTGAAGTTCTTACCCCGCACCTTGGGGTCCTGCTTTGTCATTGGCTCCCTGTTAAGATTCACCTTAGCCATATATGGTGATTAGACCTCCCTTCAAGAACGCTTGGCCATCTCAGCCTGCCAACGCTCAAAAGAGCGTTTTTCCTGATCAAGATAAATACGCTGCCGGGCCGCGAGTAAGTCCCAGTCTACTTGATGTCCGTCAAAATCGGGGCCATCGACGCAGGCAAACTTGGTTGCGCCACCAACCGATACCCGGCAACAGCCGCACATCCCGGTACCATCAACCATTATCGGATTCAGGCTGACAATGGTCTTTACCCCAAAAGGCTGGGTGGTTTTGGCACAGAATTTCATCATGACGGTCGGGCCAATAGCAATGACTCGGTCAACCTTCTCCCCACTCTCAAGCAACTCCTTCAGTGGCTCAGTTACCACCCCTTTGCGACCATACGTCCCGTCATCAGTAGTGACTATTAACTGGTGGCTGGCATTGCGTAGCTTGTCTTCCCAGAAGAGCAAGTCCTTGCTGCGTGCCCCCAAGATGGAGATGATATTGTTTCCCTTCTCCTTCAGCGCCTTGGCAATAGGCGTTATTACCGCAACACCAACCCCTCCTGCTACGCAGACCATGGTGCCAAATTTCTCAATATCCGAAGGTACACCAAGTGGACCAACAAAGTCAGCAACGGATTCCTCGGCTTTGAGCTGCGCCAGTCTGAAGGTTGTCGCTCCTACTTCCATAAACACCATGCTGACACTGCCTTCCTTCTCATTCCAGTCAGCAATCGTCAGAGGGATACGCTCGCCCCTTTCATCAACCCTGACGACAACAAACTGTCCTGGCTGTGCTTTCCTAGCAACTGCCGGCGCTTCGATTTTGAACAGGTGAATTTTCGTCGCTAAAGTATCTCTAGAAATAATCCGAAACATTTGGTGAACTCCATCTCAATTCATTTAGCTAAATAAAACTTCTACCTGAGCTAGAATTTGCTCATCAGTAAAGGGGTGCATGGCGATAGCTCCTGAGGGGCAGGCAGCACCGCAGGTGCCACAACCCTTACATACTGCTTCATTGACATTGGACACTCTCTTACCATCTCTAGGCTGAAGCTCAATAGCCTGAGCATTCGTCATCCTCCTCCCGCCACACAGACTACAGTACCAAATTTGTCAAAATGCGATATTACACCAAGATGACCAACAAAGTCAACAGTGAAGTCACCAGCTTTCAGCAGCGCCAGCCTAAAGGTTGTCGCTCCCACTTCCATGAACACCACGTAACACTGCCTTCCTTCCCATCCCAGTCAGCAAGCGTCAAAGGAATACGCTCGCCTCTTTCATCAATCCTGATGACAACAAACTGCCCCGCCAGCGCTTTTCTAGCAATTGCCGTTGCTTCGATTTTGAACAGATGAATTTTCGTCCCCAAAGTTTCTCTAGAAATAATCCGAAACATTTGGTGAACTCCACCTCAATTCATTTAGCTAAATAAAGCTTCTACCTGAGCTAGAATTTGCTCATCAGTAAAGTGGTGCATGGCAATAGCTCCTGAGGGGCAGGCGGCACCGCAGGTGCCACAACCCTTGCATACTGCTTCATTTATATGGGACACCCTCTTCCCATCTCTAGGCTGAAGCTCAATAGCCTGAAAGGGGCACAAGACTTCGCAAACCCCACAGCCTGAGCATTCATCCTCATTGACAAACGCATTTATCGCCTCAGCCTTGACATAGCCCATTCTCAGGGGACCGGCTGCTTTTGAAGCAGCAGCATAGGCTTGAGTAACTCCTTCAGTTACATCTGTAGGCCAGCGTGCTGAGCCACAGATATAAATTCCGTCCATGGCAAACTCTACAGGGCGAAGCTTTAAGTGTGCTTCCAGGAAGAAACCAAACTCATCTAATGAGACTTTAAGCATTTTGGAGATATCTTGGTTATCCTCGGCAGGGATAAGAGGAGTAGTTAAAATAAGCATATCACAGGAAAGTTCTATTTCCTTTCTCCATAATTCATGGTACACCTTTACCTTTTCAACCTTTTCATCTCCTATAACTTCGGGTGGCCTTTCTAAGCTATATCTAATGAATCTTACCCCCAGCTCCATGGCTTTTCGATAATAGCTCTCAAAATCTACACCATAAGTCATGAGGTCTCGGTGCAATATCCAGACCTTTGCCTTTGGATTTGATTCCTTAATAAGGAAGGCGTTTTTAATTGCCGTCATGCAGCAGATTCTGCTGCAATAAGTTCTCTCAGGAACCCGGGCCCCTACACAATTGATCATCACAACATTCTGACCCAAGGGTTCCCCTCTCTTCATTCGCTCCTCTAGCTCCAGTTGAGTGAGTACATTGGGCATCTTCCCATAGCCATATTGACCCGTCGGTTTTAACGGCTCAGCTCCGACGGCTACTATAATGGTACCCACAGTGAATTGGTCTTCCTTGTCCTTCCCATCCAGAGTGACATTGAAGTTACCTATAAAGCCGGTTACTTGTTTTACTTTGGACGAGAGATAAGTCTTGATCTTGGGATGTCTTCTAACCTGTTCAACAAGTGGTTTGATTAACTTCACGGCTTCTTGATTCGTGGGAAAAAGTTTATTAATACTGCGAAGAGTCCCTCCAAGTTCTGGCTCCTTCTCCACTAAATGAACATCAAAACCTTGTCTGGCCAGGTTTAAGGCTGCCTCCATTCCAACAACTCCTCCACCAATTACCAACGCCGAAGGAGCCACCTTCATTTCAATCTCCTCCAACGGCTCCAGCAACCTGGCTTTGGCCACTCCCATCCTTATCAGGTCTTTAGCCTTTTCCGTAGCTTTCTGAGGCTCACGCATATGCACCCAGGAGCATTGGTCTCTTATGTTAACAAACTCGAAAAGGTATTTATTTAAGCCCGCTTCTTCACAAGCAGCTCGGAAGAGCGGCTCATGGGTTCTAGGAGTACAGGAAGCTACTAGTACCCGATTCAAATTGTATTCCTTTATCCCTTTCTTAATTGCTGAAATCCCTTCCTCAGAACAGGTAAACAAATTGCGTTCAGCATGCACTACATTTGGTAGCTGTTTGGCATATTCAACAACGTCCGGGACGTTGACATATGCCCCGATATTTATGCCACAATGACAAACAAAAACTCCAATACGCGCTTCTTCCACTTTACTTGCCTCCTGCTATAGCTTCAGCAGCTCTGCCTGCTGCCCCCGAGGCCTGGGTTACTGAGTCCGGGATATCGCGAGGACTATGGACATAGCCACAGGCAAAAATGCCCGACCTTGTAGTATCCAATGGTTGCAGTAATTTATCTGGAACCTCTACAAAGCCATCTTCGCTTAACTCTATACCAAGTATTTTCGCCAATTTTTTGGTGGTTTGAGGAACCATGGCTTGGGCAAGAACCACCAGTTCCGCCTCAAAGCTCTTTATCTCTCCGCTGGTGGTTTCCTCATACCAAATGATAGGGTTGCCATTTTCAGGGTTAACTTCAATCCTGCCAGGACGCCCTCTGATATAAGTCACATTGTATTCCTTTTTAGCCCGGGCAATGTATTCCTGGAACCTTTTACCCACAGCTCTCATATCCATGTAGAAAATGGTGGATTTTGTTCCCGGATGATGCTCGAAAGCCAGCATTGCCTCCTTGGTGGCGTGCATGCAGCAGACACTTGAGCAATAAGCTTTATTCCTGAAATCGCGAGAGCCGACACATTGGATAAAAGCTATATTCTCAGGTATCCTGCCATCCGAAGGACGCTTAAGTTCTCCCATAGTAGGTCCGGAGGCAGCAGTCAACCTTTCAAATTCCATGGCAGTAATCACGTTCTTTATTTTCCCATAGCCGTATTCTGTTATCGATGAAATATCATATAAGCCGAGTCCTGAAGCGAGGATTATCGCGCCTACCTCTAGTGCAATGGTTTCATCTTTCATTGTATAGACTATCGCTTCTGGCTCACATCGACGTTCACATTCATGGCATTCTATGCACCCTTCGATTTGTCCAGCAAGACAGCGTGAAGCTTCCTCTAGGGCTTCCTCTAGAGAATATCCCAAAGCCACTTCACGGAAGTCCTGCACCCTCTTCTTAACAGGTCCTTCCCTCATCTCCACCTTATTTCTGGGAGGAAAACGCCTTTTGCAGTCCTCTATCTCTTCCTGGGACAACTTCTCTGGTTCCTTTCCCGGTTCCTCAACCTCAAGAGGTTGTCCGTTCAAATATTGGTGGATGGAGCGAGCCGCCTTTTTCCCTGCTGCAATGGCGTCAATCACGAAAGCAGGTCCGGTAACTACATCGCCTCCAGCGAATACTCCTTCAACATTGGTCCCCCCGGTCCTGACATCAATTTCTATCGTGCCTCTCTTGG
>Ga0307435_1000090_pt1 | contig 39615 bp, 37 predicted proteins | sample SalMarWE160470MG_FD_202164 | JGI IMG/M metagenome (GOLD analysis project Ga0307435, IMG submission 202164) | Salt marsh sediment microbial communities from the Plum Island Ecosystem LTER, Massachusetts, United States - WE1604-70 | ecosystem: Environmental > Aquatic > Marine > Intertidal zone >... | reverse complement strand
ATTGAAATAGGTTGAGTCTGCCCGGTCAGAAATTCTAACAGTTCTGCCTGTTTATAGGCTCTAGACTTATCCAGGCGAGCTTTCTCTACTTCAATATTTTCTCCGTCAGCTATTAGCTTAATATAAGGAAGCATTTTGGGCTTTACCCTTGCCTTTTCCAATTCCAGAGTTTTTGTAATTAGTTGACGGTCTAACAACTGGTCGGTGATTTGCCTGGCTTTTCCTTTACCAATTTCTTCCTCGAGTTCAGCCAAGCTTATCTTTTTTTTCTCTCTCATAATATGCAGGATTTGCCTTTGCTCGGGTGTTAAGGGCAAATCTACTTGGGAATTTCTTAGCTGAAAGCAAGTAATAGCCCGTCTTTCAAATCCCGGAGGTAGCATTAAAGCCAGGGCATCGAAAAGGGAGGCAAAATAGTATTCGCTTATCCACTGGGCAAGTTTTATTTGTATCGGGGAAAGCAAAGGAAAATCAGTAACAATGCCAGCTATTTCCTTAGTTTCTTCAACCGATGGCTCGTCTGATAATAGGAGCACAATCCCCTGAATAACCTTGGAGCCAAAGGGCACCCATACTGCTTGCCCGGCACTTATATTGAGCCCTGGCGGTACGGAATAGCAAAAAGTTGACCGACTCCCCGGGGAATTGACTGCCACCTCGGCGTAGTTCATTCAGAGGTCTGTTCTTCTTCTTGAGGTGTGGCTTGCTCTATTTGAGGCATGGCTTGCTCTATTGCCTTCTCCCGCCTCTCCTTAAGTCGAGCCCGCTTAGCACTGAGCCTGCGCATATAATAGAGCTTGGCTCGGCGCACCTTTCCATGCCTGAGCACCTCTACATTTTGCACAGAAGGAGATTGGAAAGGGAAAGTACGTTCCACTCCAATGCCGTAAGATACCCTCCTCACCGTAAAGCTTCCACCATCAACGCTCTTCCTCATTTTAATCACCACTCCCTGGAAGTGTTGCAGTCGCTCTTTGTCCCCTTCCATAGCCTTCAAACCAACCTTGACTGTATCGCCAGGGGAAATTGGAGGAATGCCGGGGTTCATTTTGGGTTTAACAAATTCTCTAACATCCATTTCTTTTCCTCATCGCAAAGATTGCCCTTCTCCAAGAGGTCAGGGCGTCGTTTCGCCGTTCGCAGGATAGCCTGACGGCGTCGCCATTGAGCAATTTCGCCGTGATTCCCTGAAAGCAAAACCGAGGGTACTGACCAACCTCGATATACCTCAGGTCTGGTATATTGGGGATATTCTAAAAGCCCGTTGCTATGAGAATCACTGCCGGCGGAATCCTGTGAGCCGAGCACTCCTGGTATAAGTCTAACGATAGCATCCATCACAACCAGGGCAGCTAATTCCCCTCCGCTAAGTACATAATCCCCGATACTGATTTCATCAGTAGCTAAGTGTTCACACACTCTCTCGTCTAAACCTTCGTAATGGCCACAGATTAACATAAGATGAGGGTGGAGGGCTAACTCCTGAGCAACAGATTGAGAAAAAAGCCTGCCCTGAGGAGTGAGTAATATGATAGGCATCTCACTTACACCAAGCTGCTGTTTTATCGTCTCTGCTGCCTCAAAGACAGGCTCGGGCTTGAGCACCATACCAGGTCCACCGCCGTAGGGATAATCATCCACAGTATGATGCCGGTCATGGGTATAGTCGCGAATATCATGAATCACTATGTTTACCAATCCCTGCTCCCGAGCACGCTTGATGATGCTCTGGTTGAGTGGAGATGCAAACATTTCAGGGAAGAGACACAAAATTTCAATACGCATGGATCCCCTCAATAAAAACCTTCGAAGTGCATATCTTACCACGCAGGCGGTGACAAAAGAAAGTCTCGTGCTTCCAAGTGACTTTGGCTCTCAGGGAGCAGTGTACCACCTGGGCTACATTCAGCACCACTCTGTTTCTAAATCCCCAAGACGAAAATTGTTCAAAATTTCAAAAAAGCGCCAAAAGGTATTGACAAAATGAGGATAAGGTTTATAATAGAATTGTGGGGAAAAGTGGGGAAAGAGGGTAAGTAAGGGAATAACAGGTAAAGTAAACGAGGCAAGATTGGGGGGCTTGGGGGAGAACCAAGGAGGGCAAGATGTTTTTTGGTGAGTATCAATATAAGGTTGACGAAAAGGGAAGAGTGCCTCTGCCGCCAAAATTCAGGCGGCAGATGAGGGAGGGCGTGATATTAGCCAAGGGGATGGGAGAGAAATGCATTGCTGCTTACCCTGTAGCTGAGTGGAAAAGGTTGTCCGACAGCCTGGCTGCCAAGGCAGTAACTCCAGCCAACTTAAGGAAGTTGAATCGCGCTATCTTCGGCTCCGCCTTCGGTGCCTCACCTGATGGACAAGGCAGGATAGCATTACCATTTCCCCTGCGCGAGTACGCCGGGATTGGTGACACAGCCATTGTTGTCGGTGCCAATAACTGTGTTGAACTCTGGTGTGAAGGTGAATGGCAGACTGCGAAAACATCGGCCGAAGAACAAGCGTCGGAGATAATTGAGAGCTTTGGAGCATAGTGAATGATCGTCGCCATGTCCTTACCCGTCCACGTGCCTGTTCTGCTTGATGAAGTTATAGCAGGGCTACAGGCTCAGCGAGGAGGTTACTTCGTTGACTGCACTGTTGGTCTGGGGGGGCACGCGGCAGCGATACTGGAAAAAATTTCACCCTCAGGAAGACTTTTAGGCATTGATGCTGACCCCGAAGCCATCAAAGTAAGTCAAGATAAACTTAGCGACTATGGCGAAGCAGTTACTTTGGTTAATGACAACTTTGTTAACCTTGAGGATATCTGCAGAAGATACCATTTTCATCCAGTTGATGGTATTCTTTTCGACCTTGGTGTTTCTTCTCTACAACTGGATACAGCCGAACGCGGCTTCAGCTTCCACCTCGATGCTCCCCTAAATATGAGGTTCGATCCCGAGCAAGGGTTAACCGCATCGGATATCGTTAACAGCTTTTCTGAGCAAGAGTTGGCTAAGCTCATAGAAAGATACGGTGAAGAGCGTCACAGCCGGCGGATAGCGCGGTACATCGTTCAAAATCGCCCTATCGCTACCACCGTGGAGCTTGCCCACCTGGTAGAGCAAGCTTCAGGCGGCAAGCGTGCCAAAATTCACCCTGCCACAAGAACCTTTATGGCGCTTCGCATCGCGGTCAACAGTGAACTACAGAATCTGGAGCTGGCTCTCAAACAAACTATTAACCTCCTTCGACCGGGGGGGAGATTAACAGTCATCAGTTATCATTCTCTGGAAGACCGTATAGTTAAACAATTCATGCGATCCGCAGCCAGCAGCTGCCTATGCCCCCCGGGAACAGTAGTATGTCGCTGTGGGCATGTGCCTACCTTGAAGCTCATTTCACGGAAGGTTATTAAACCTACCTCGTTGGAGATAGAATCCAACCCACGCAGCCGTAGCGCCAAATTAAGGATAGCCGAGCGACTCAACTAGGCAGCATCCTCAGCAAAAAAGGAGGTGAACATGGCAAAGAAAATTATTTCAGCTATTGACGTAGGCACAACTAAAGTAGCCACCATCGTGGCTAATATCAAAGCGGAAGACGACATTGAAGTCTTAGGAGTGGGAGTCGTTCCCAGTCGCGGCCTACATAAAGGCATCATAGTCAATATGGATGAAGCCAGACAGTCCATTGCCGCATCAGTGAAGGAAGCTCAAAGAATTAGCGGCATACGCATAGATTCTGCCTATATTGGGGTTACCGGCAGGCATATAAGCAGCCTGAATAACAAGGGAGTAGTAGCTATTCCCCGAGAGGATCGATTAGTGCGTACTCAGGACCTTAAACGGGTGCTATCTGCGGCTCGTAACATTACCGTCGCTGAGGGAAAGAAGGTGCTCCACGCCATCCCTCGCTCTTACGCCCTGGATGGACAGGAAGGGGTGAGACAGCCAGTAGGCATGCATGGGTCCAGGTTAGATGTAGAAACCCATATCGTCACTGCTTCAATATCTTCGATACAAAACCTGGCAAAATGCATCCGCAGTGTCGGTGTTGACGTTGAAGACCTCATCCTCGAGCCTCTGGCTAGTGGAGAAGCAGCATTGACTCCTGAGGAAAGAGAATCAGGTGTTATCATGGCTGACATCGGGGGCGGGACCACGGATATAGCGGTATTTAAGAATGGCAGCATCTATCACACCGGTATCCTTCCAGTAGCCGGTTACCAGGTAACAAGCGACCTCTCCATAGGCTTGGGCCTGCCTTTTAATATTGCGGAAAAGATGAAGAAGAGATATGGCAATGTCACACCTACTTTAGATATGGACCAAACATCCCAAGTGGGTCTCGAGAATGGTCATAGCGCCTCTTATAAAGATCTATGCAATATTATCCGGGCTCGCATGGAGGAGTTGCTACAACTCATATTGCTGGAGATGCCCACCAGCGATTATCGCACCCTGGCTCCTTGTGGCTTAGTGCTCACCGGTGGCACATCCAATCTGTCCGGGCTTGACGAGTTAGGAGAGTCAATGTTGCGAATTCCGGTGCGCAAAGGCCGACCTTTGAGTACGGGCATCTATGGCATTTCCGATATCCTGAATGATCCGGCTTATGCTACCACCCTGGGACTGATCCTATGGCAGGTACGAGGCAAAGAAGGATCAACTTACAGAGAAAAAAGGTCTGGCACTTGGAGCAGCTTTATGAATCTCGTTAGAAAGCTGTTTCGTGCCTGACTTATGAAAGGAGGTTAGAATGGCAAAACAAATTTATACTCCAGCTCCAGCAAAAATCAAAGCCATTGGCATTGGCGGCGGCGGTTGCAATGCCATTACTCGCATGGTCCGTGAGGAGATAAAGGGCGTTGACTTCATAGCCATGAATACCGACGGCCAAGCGCTGGCTCTGGCCGAGGCTCCCACCAGAATTCAACTGGGTGAGAAATTGACCAAGGGTTTGGGCGCCGGTGGCGACAACAAGATTGGAACCAAAGCAGCCGAGGAAAGTTGCAACATAATCGAAGACCTCATTCAGGGTGCTGATATGGTGTTTGTTACTGCTGGCATGGGCGGTGGCACAGGCACAGGTGGCATTCCTGTAGTGGCTGAGGTGGCTAAGCAGAGTGGCGCTCTCACCATTGCAGTTGTGACCAAGCCCTTCACCTTTGAGGGAATGCATAGAACTCAAGTAGCCGAGGAAGGGCTGGTTGACCTCTCGGACAAGGTTGATACACTTATCATCATACCTAATGACCGCCTTCTTCAGCTCTGCGATGCTAAGACAAGTGTGGACAACGCCTTCAGGCTAGCAGATGATGCTCTTCTGTTGGGAGTTCAGGCCATCTCCGAAGTAGTTACTGTCCCGGGACTGATCAACTTGGACTTCGCCGATATTAAATCGGTAATGAGAGACGCTGGCCCAGCTTGGATGTCTGTGGGTAAAGCCAGCGGGCAAAGTCGCGCTGCTGAAGCGGCTAAGGCTGCTCTGGCTAGCCCCTTGCTCGACGTATCCGTAGATGGAGCTACGGGGGTGCTGTTCAATATTACTGGTGGCCCAAGTCTCACTCTGTTTGAGTGTAATGAGGCTGCCCAAGTAATCAGCCAAGCAGTGGACCCCAACGCCAATATAGTCTTCGGGGTGGTGTTTGACCCCAAGATGGATAGCGAGGTTCGAATTACCGTTATCGCTACTGGCTTCGCTAAGCAACAAGGCAGGGGAATATACACTGCCGACGAGCTTCGTCTCCTGATAAGAGGCAGCAGCGATGCTCTCGACGTACCCTCTTTCTTACGCCGTGCTCAGCATTTTTCTGGCTCCCATCTGGAGAGTGGCTCCAAGACTCCCGCACTGGTTACTCCAGTGCCGACCAAAATATCTAGACAGTAAACCTAAACCTCATTAGGTATTAGGGGAAAGGGGTAGCTCACGCTACCCTTTTCCCCACGATACTGTGCCAAATTCCCCTTTTCAAATGACTAAAGAGGCCTTAAGACAATCCTTCAAGATTCTCGCCGCCCGACAGTTGATAGTTATTGGATCCCGGCAAAAGTTGCATTATTTTTACAATTGTGGCATAATAATTAGTTAGACCTTTAAATCAGTCCAGTGAGGCTGGTAAGGGGAAGTATGCTTAAGCACACCTCAATAGAAGCACCAATTGAGACCTCTTGCCAGTTTGCAGGCAGGAGGTTTTTTAATGCCTGAAAAGGTTCTCCTGACATCAAGGGAGATAGGGCGGGCGTTAGCTCGCATTGCTCACGAGATTGTAGAAAAGAATAAGGGTGCGGAAGATGTTGTGCTCGTAGGCATGCGAACTCGGGGAGTGCCTTTAGCCAAGCGCATAGCTGAACTAATCGAAGGCTTCGAAGGAACCCCGATCCCCGTGGGTACTCTGGACATTGGCCTTTATCGCGATGACATTTCACCTTCGGAATTAAAGCCAGCGAACCAGAGCCGCACTGATATCCCCACTAGTATCACCGATAGGCGCGTAATCCTGGTTGATGATGTTCTCTATACTGGACGGAGCATTCGTGCCGCTATGGATGCCCTGATGGACATGGGACGTCCGAGCTCTATTCAATTAGCTGTACTTATCGACCGTGGCCATCGAGAGCTTCCCATCCGGGCCGATTATGTCGGTAAAAATATACCAAGCTCTATGGATGAGGAAATACAGGTTCAACTTGAGGAGATTGATGACGTAGATGAGGTGATAATCGGGAGTCTGGCCAACAGACAGCTAATTAGAGGAAATTGAGGGGGGGAGACATCATGAATCTGGCAAATAGAAATCTGGTGACCATAGACGATTTATCCAACGGGGAAATCGAAGCACTGTTTTCCTTAGCAGACGAGATGGCGAACTCGCCAAACGAGCAGGCCGGACTATGCCAAGGGAAGATCATGGCCAGCTTGTTTTTTGAGCCAAGCACCAGGACGAGGCTGTCTTTTGAAGCTGGGATGCTCCGACTCGGGGGTCGTGTCATAACTGCCGTGGACATAGGCGCAAGCTCCCTGGCCAAAGGCGAAAGCATTGCTGATATGGCGAAAGTGGTCGGGAGCTATGCCGATATAATTGTTATCAGACATCCATGGGAAGGAGCAGCCAGGGTGGTTGCCGATTACGCTGGCATCCCGGTGATAAATGCTGGCGACGGGAGCCATGAACACCCCACCCAAACCTTGTGCGACCTCTACACCATTAGAAAAGAAAGGCAGACCGTTAAGGGGCTCAGAATTGCTCTGTGGGGAGACTTGAAACACGGGCGAACAGTACATTCCCTGATCTATGCCTTAGCTAGATTCGGTGCCACTATCCTTTTCTGTCCCGGCCCAGGGCTTGAGATGCCGGAGCATGTCCTAAGGAGACTGAACACAGAATATAAAGGTGAACTGAAAAATTGTAGGAATCTGAACCAAGAACCTGGAAGGAGACTCTTCCCTATCGACGCCATATACATGACTCCAAGTAGCCCACATCAACTTGCCATGTTGCCTGACATAAGTATCAGAGTGGAACTGAAGGCAGGAGTTGATGCTCTTTATGTCACCAGACTTCAAAAGGAAAGGCAAGCACCCACGGTGGAGGAACAAGGGTTGGAAAAAGGCTACCTTGTGGTAGATAAAAAACTCCTTAAAGGAAAAGAGTTTAAGAAAACACTTGTTATGCATCCGCTGCCCCGTGTTGATGAATTGACCCATGAGGTGGATGCTGACCCCAGGAGCATGTATTTCAAGCAGGCTGCTTACGGGATGCCCATCAGAATGGCGCTCCTGGCCCTCTTATTGGGTGCCAAGGAAGTCACAATGCCTGAGAAAGAGGGTTCTTTTATCCGGAAGATAGATTATCCCGTTTATAAGCGGGATTCCGGGGTCAAGTGCCCTAACATAAACTGTGTCTCAAACCAGGACACAGAAGTAAGGTACATAAAGCCTGAGTTCAAAATAGTGAGTCGCGAGCCTTTGACATTGCGGTGTGTCTATTGCGACCATGAGCTTCATCCTCAATATGTCGCCAGTTCGGATTGGCATGAAGGGAAGTTGGAGAACAAGAAATATCACAGCGCTGATAGCCACTTCGGCCGGAAAATTAAACTCGAGAATCTGATTATCTTTGCTTCGGAAAACGAAGCTCAGGCCCAGCAGTTCAAGCCCAGCAGCTATGTCAGACAATGAATAACGAAGCTATCTCTCTGCTTATCCGTGGCGGCCATATAATTGACCCCAGCCAGGGCGTAGACCAGATTGGTGACTTGCTTATTGCTGAGGGCAAGATTGTGCAGATAGGGGGCACTGCCATTCTGAGCGAGGCGCAGAATTTAGATGCCACGGGACTAGTCATCTGTCCCGGCTTTATAGACCTTCATTGCCATCTCCGAGAGCCAGGCTTTGAGGATAAGGAAACAATCGCCACAGGGACAAAAGCAGCCGCCATAGGTGGTTTTGCTACTGTCTGTTGTATGGCAAATACGGAGCCTCCCTTAGATACCCCGGCTGCTGTAGATTGGGTGAAGCAAAAAGCAAGCAGGGATAGCCTGGTTACCGTTCTTCCCATAGGCTGTATCACTAAAGGTAGAAAGGGCGAGGAATTAACTGATATGGCCGGACTGGCTGAAGCCGGGGTAGTTGCTTTCAGCGATGATGGCAACCCTGTGGCAAGCTCACAGCTTATGCGTCGTGCTATGGAGTATAGCCGAGACCTGGGCTTGCCAGTCATTGACCATTGTGAGGATAAGACCTTGAGTGACAATGGAATCATGAACGAAGGTCAGATGTCTGTTAAGTTGGGAATAAAAGGAATTCCCGCAGCCGCCGAAGAGGCTATGGTAGCCCGTGACCTGATTTTGGCAAAGCGGACCAAGGCCAGACTTCACATTGCCCATGCGAGCACCAAAGGCTCTGTGGAGCTTATTCGCCGTGCCAGGGAAGAAGGGATTTCGGTAACTGCTGAGGTCACACCCCACCACCTGACCTTAACCGAGGAAAGGATTATGGGCGAGTCCCCAAACGAACCCTTTGATACCAATGCCAAGGTAAACCCGCCCCTGCGCACCAAAGAGGATGTCCAAGCCTTAATTAAGGGACTTAAAGACGGGGTAATCGATGCTATCGCCACTGACCACGCACCACATACCCTGGCGGACAAAAATTGCGGGCTAGAGCTGGCTGCTTTTGGCATCAGTGGCTTTGAAACCGCTTTTGGCTGTCTCATGGGCCTGGTGCACCAAGGAGAAATAAGCTTGGCTATGCTGATTTCTAAGCTCACTTGTGAGCCAGCAAAAGTCATCGGTAGAAATGGTGAACTAGGTACCTTAAAGGCAGGCGCTCCGGCTAATATCACCATACTTGACCCTGACCGGGAATGGATAGTGGATAGCCGCAATTTTGCCTCTAAGGGTAAAAATACTCCTTACGATGGCTACAAGTTTAAGGGCAAGGTGATGGCAACCATAGCAGGGGGAAAGCTAGTCTACACCGATGATTCCCTTGTCATTGCGAGGAGCGAAGTGACGAAGCAATCTCATGTCTAAGAAAGCGATTTTAGTCCTCGAGGATGGGTCGGTTTATGAAGGCTATTCCTTTGGTGCCGAGACCACTGCCTATGGTGAAGTAGTCTTCAGCACCAGCATGACCGGCTACCAGGAGATGCTCACAGACCCCTCTTATGCCGGTCAAATTCTTGTCCCTACCTATCCCTTAGTTGGCAATTACGGCATCAATGAATCCGACTTTGAATCCAGGCAAATTCAGGTCAGGGGCTTTGCCGTTCGAGAATATTGCTCCCAGCCCAGTCACTGGCAAAGCACCCGTACTTTGCACGAGTTTCTGCTGGCTTATGGCATTCCTGGCATCAGCGGCGTAGACACCCGTGCGTTGACTCGCCGCCTGAGGTCAAACGGGGTGATGATGGGCATTCTCAGTTCAGAGATGACCACTGAGGAGGCTTTGAAGGAACTAAAGAGCTTGCCGAAATATGACTTCACTGATTTCGTTCACCAGGTTAGCACCGAGAAGGCATATGAGTGGCAATCCAATGCGCCTGCCACTACAACCCTGCTTTCTCAGTCATTGCGAGGAGCATCAGCGACGAAGCAATCTCTCAAAATCTTGGCTATTGACTATGGCTTGAAATATAACATACTACGTATCTTGAGCCAGCTTGGCTGCCAGGCAAGTGCTGTCCCTTGTACAGCTTCAGCAGAAGATATCTTAGCCTTAAATCCCGATGGCATTGTCCTTTCCCCTGGCCCGGGCGACCCCGCCCTCCTTGATGATATCACGGACACGGTAAAAGGGTTTATAGGACGCAAGCCAATAATGGGTATCTGCCTGGGGCATCAGCTTATAGGCAAGGCTTTAGGAGCACAGACATTCAAGTTGAAATTTGGGCATCGTGGCGGCAACCATCCTGTGCGAGATTTAGCCACCGGCAGGGTTTATATCACCGCCCAGAATCACGGCTATGCCGTAGACGCCGATACTTTGAAGCAGGGATTGGAGGTAAGCCATATAAACTTAAACGACGGCACAGTGGAGGGCCTTCGCCACCGGGACCTACCCATTCTGTCCATTCAATACCACTCCGAAGCCTCCCCCGGCCCGCTGGATAACATGTATCTATTTGAGAGATTTCTGGAGATGGTTGGAGGTTAGCATAGAAAAGAGAGGATATGTCCAAAATATCTAAGGTCTTAGTGATTGGCTCGGGGCCGATAATCATCGGGCAGGCGGCGGAGTTCGATTATTCCGGGACTCAGGCATGCCGGTCGCTTCGGGAGGAAGGCGTGACCACGGTTCTGGTGAACTCGAACCCGGCCACCATCATGACCGACGAGGGCATTGCTGATATCGTTTATATCGAGCCTCTCACCGTGGAAGTCCTGGCTCGCATAATTGAGAGAGAGCGCCCGGATGGGCTATTGCCTACCCTTGGAGGCCAGACGGGGCTTAACCTGGCAGTGGAGCTGGCCGATGCTGGCATACTGGATAAATATAACGTGAGGATGCTGGGAACACCCTTAGAGACGATAAAGAAGGCCGAGGAGAGGTCTTTGTTCAAGCAGCTTCTTGTTGATATTGGTGAGCCTGTGCCTGCGAGCGCCACAGTGAAGTCGGTTAAGGAAGCGAAAGAACTGGCAAACTCCATTGGTTTACCCCTTATCATCCGCCCTTCTTACACTTTAGGCGGCACGGGCGGCGGCATCGCCCACACTATAAAAGAGCTTGAGCAGATTGTTGCTAATGGCCTGGATTCCAGCATGAGCCACGAGGTCCTGGTAGAGCAATGCGTTTTAGGTTGGAAAGAACTTGAATACGAAGTTATGCGGGATGCTGCTGATAACTGCATTACCGTGTGTAATATGGAAAACATTGATCCGATGGGGGTGCATACCGGGGATAGCATTGTGGTAGCCCCCAGCCAGACTCTCACCGATAAAGAGTATCAGATGCTCAGGTCGGCCAGTCTGAGAATCATAAGAGCTTTGGGAATCGAGGGTGGCTGTAATATACAGTTTGCCTTGACCCCCAGTCCAATAGTGGCGGAAAAATGGGCCCCGGACCAGAAGGGAGTTGCCAAAAGCGAATATCACGTGATTGAAGTTAACCCCCGTGTCAGCCGCAGCTCGGCTTTAGCCAGTAAAGCTACTGGTTATCCTATTGCCCGGGTGGCTGCCAAAATAGCCATAGGCAAGAGGCTCGATGAAATCCCTAACAAGGTCACGGGCAAGACGTTGGCGTCTTTTGAGCCAGCCCTGGATTACTGCGTAGTCAAGATTCCCAGGTGGCCTTTTGATAAATTTGCTTCGGGTGACCGACAAATTGGCAGCCAGATGAAAGCCACTGGTGAGGTAATGGCCATTGACAGGTGTTTTGAGGCTGCTCTACAAAAGGCTGTGCGCTCCCTGGAATTCGGCAAACGCACCCTGCTTTGGGAAGACCCCGGTTGGAGTCAAGGGAAGGGGCTTAATTCCTACCCGCTTCACCCTAACGACTTAAGACTATGGGCAGTTATGGCGGCGCTGCGAAGGGAAGCCACTCCCGAAGAGCTTTCCCAACTCACCGGGATAGACCCCTGGTTTATTTATAAGTTCCAGAATATTGTGGACATGGAGAGGAGGCTTCTTTCCGAACCATTGAAACCGGAGCTTTTATGGGAGGCGAAGAGGCTCGGCTTTTCCGATGAGCAAGTGGGCACTTTGGCCGATAGGTTGCCGGAGCAGGTAAGGCAAATTCGCCATGAATGGCAAATCCGCCCGGTGTACAAGATGGTGGATACCTGTGCTGCCGAATTTGATGCTGAGACCCCTTATTTCTACAGCGCCTATGAAAAAGAGAACGAAGCTGAGCCTTTGATGGAGAAAAAAGCGGTGGTTATCAGCAGCGGGCCTATACGCATCGGGCAAGGAATTGAGTTTGACTATTGCTGCGTCCATTCAGCCTGGGCGCTTCAAGAGGCAGGAATCAAGAGCATTTTGGTCAATTCTAATCCCGAAACAGTTTCCACCGATTTTGACACCAGTAATCGCCTCTACTTCGAAGCTTTGGACGAGGAAAGCATCCGAGATATACTTGAGAATGAGAGTAATAATGGCTCTGCTCCAGCATCTATCGTCCAACTCGGTGGACAAACACCCATTAATTTGGTTGGGTTCTTAGCTCGCAACAATCTACCAATACTCGGCTCGAGTGCCGAAGCTATAGACATCGCTGAAGACCGTCATCGCTTTGAAGATTTCCTGGACAGATTAGGTATTCCTCAGCCGCCGGGGGCTGGAGTGACATCCGTTGAGGAGGCGCTAAATGTAGCCAAAAACCTGGGCTATCCGGTCTTAGTGCGCCCTAGCTATGTTCTGGGGGGCCGGGCTATGGAAATCGTGTACAACAAACCTGAGTTAACCCGCTACCTGACACTAGCTCTGGAGATGGATAGCCAGCATCCTGTGCTTATTGATAAATATTTCCAGGGTAAAGAAGTCGAGGTAGATGCCATTTGCGACGGGGAAAAGGTTCTTATTCCTGGCGTGATGGAGCATATTGAAAGAGCTGGCGTACATAGCGGTGACGCCTTGTCTATCTACCCGGGAATCAATCTCACTAAAGACGAGGTAAATGCCATGGTGGATTACACCACTAGAATCGGGCTGGGGCTGGGAATTAAAGGGTTGATGAACGTCCAGATGGTAATCATGATGGAAAATGGTCGCTCAACGGTATATGTTTTTGAGGTAAATCCCCGCGCCAGCCGAACCGTGCCTTTTATCTCCAAGGTAACCGGCGTGCCCATGGTAAGAATTGCCACGAAGGTCATGGCCGGGATTAGCCTCAGCGAGCAAGGCTATGAAGGTGGTCTATGGAGGAGACAAAACTTGGTAGGTATAAAGGCTCCCGTTTTCTCAATGTCCAAATTAATTGGAGTGGATAGCTATTTGGGTCCTGAGATGAAGTCCACAGGCGAGGTTATGGGGATTGATTACAGCTTTGAGGCAGCCTTGGTTAAGGCACTTTTAGCTGCTGGCTTGATGCTGCCTCAAGGAGGTAGTCTGCTACTTAGCATTGCAGACAAGGATAAAGATGAATCCTTGCCTCTGATCAAACAATTGCATTCCCTTCACCACGAACTCTACGCCACGGAGGGGACCGCAGAGATGATTGAATCTATGGGACTCCCGGTAAAACTGGTGACCAAGAAGCTAAGCGAGGGGCATCCTAACGTTATTGATGTTATTCAAGATAATTCTGTGAGCGGAGTGATTAATACTATCACTGGAGGGCGCATCCCGCTAAAAGATGGATTCGCTATCAGGCGTGCCGCGGCAGAAAAAAGGATACCATGCTTCACCTCATTAGATACTGCTCGGGTAGCTATAGGAGCGCTGGCAGATAGTAGCCAAATCTTTAACGTTCAACCACTCAGGGAGTATCTAAAGAGGGAAAATAACGCAAAATGACAGGGCAAAATTAGAGCAAAGAGCAACATGGAAAAAGCAAAGAAACAAATCTTGTGCTCCGTAGCTTCTAATGTAGAGGTCATGCCCGGCATACACCGCATGTGGATTGAGGCGCCAGATATAGCAGTGGCGGCTCAGCCGGGGCAATTCATCACAGTGCGGTGTGGAGATTTTACATTACGTCGCCCTCTCAGCGTCCATCAAGTTTCATCCGGAGAGCTTGCCCTCCTGTTCAAGGTAGCGGGCAAAGGCACCCTCTGGCTGTCACGGCGACAAACAAGTGACAAAATAGACATTCTTGGCCCTCTAGGGAAGGGGTTTAGTATCGAGCCAGGAGCAAGGAACTTGCTACTGGTGGCTGGGGGAATTGGCATTGCTCCGCTCGTTTTCCTGATGCGGCATGCTTCGCCACAGCACCAGATAACTCTAATTCATGGGGCGAGCACTGCTGCTCATCTCTATCCCTCGGCCATGCCCAAGATAGGCCCTTCTTCTGCGGGCGAGAAGCGAAGCAAACTCTCGCCCATACCAAAAGGAGTCCAATTTGTTCCCGTCACCGAGGATGGCAGCATGGGCAAGAAAGGCATGGCCACGGATATTCTGCCTGATTTCTTAGACCGGGCTGACCAGGTGTATGCCTGTGGTCCAGTAGATATGTATAAGGCGATGGCAGAGACGTCACGGCAAGCGAAGCAAAGTAATCTCAAACTAAGAAAATGTCAGGTTTCTCTTGAGGTGAGGATGGGGTGTGGTTTTGGAGCTTGCTATAGCTGCACTATAAATACCAAGAAAGGCTTAAAACAGGTATGCAGTGATGGACCTGTATTTGAATTAGAAGATATCATATGGCAGGAGGTAAGGATATGACGGTAGTCACTAAAGACATCACCCTTCAATCAAAAGGTAATTGCGACATTATCGATATAACCTCTCAGGTGGCAAAGAATGTAGAGGAATCTGGGATTAACAGTGGAATAGTCACTTTGTTTATAGTCGGTTCAACGGCCGGAATAACCACCATAGAGTACGAGCCAAATCTAGTTTCCGATTTTAAGAATATGTGGGATAGGGTGATACCCCAGAGTACTCCTTATGAGCATAATAAAACTTGGGGGGATGGGAACGGCCATTCCCACGTGCGTGCCTCTATGCTTGGAGCTTCACTAATAATACCTTTTGTGAACAAAAGGTTAACTCTGGGCACCTGGCAGCAGATAGTTTTCGTTGATTTTGACAACCGCCCAAGATCCCGAAAGCTCGCTATGCAGATATTGGGTGAGTAAGCAAAATTATAGGGTCAGATTTTCATTGTCATAAACTTAATAGGCAAAGGTGATGCGGCAACAAGCTATTGGTGTGGTCACATCAATAGGGCATGCTTTAGCTTTGTTTTGGGGCAAAATTGGGTAAACACCCCCTAAACCCTGCTTTGTTCGTAAAATGCCAACTGGTGATAACCCGTTATTCTTGATTCAACACCAAATTAACACCAGCTGCTGACATTTCTCCTTCAGCTGAGAGCCGAATTCTAGCTTTGCAGGTCTTGTATTTGCTGCAAGAACGATGTAGATACATTTACTCGGCAGCCAGAACACTCACTTTTTCGAGCCCAGCAGAGCGTGGTTTGTCGTTCGTGGAGCCTCTGGAAATATGGCTCCCTAGAGAGAGACTTATTACCTGCAAACACGTTATGTTTCGCTATAGTGGTAGTGGTACGTCGGGGCTATTGACAGCTTTCATTGCTGCACGTATGATATAGTAGCACAAGATAAACGGTGATGGAATGACAATGCTACTGCTGCTGGTTGGGACGACATAGGTTAGAGGTGAAGCTATGCCACTTTGTCCTTATTGTCATACGGTAGTAAGTGAAGATTATCAGTTTTGTCCTGAGTGCGGGCGTCCACTGGTGATAGAGCCGGGTGTCAAGGGAAAGAGTAGGACAAAACTAGTAGGAATCATCGCAGGCTGCATTGTAGCGATCATCATAATAACAGTCCTAGCTACCGGCACACTAACACCAACGTACACGCTTAGCGTAAGTGTCAGTCCCTTAGGAGCAGGTTCAGTCTCTGCTTCGGGCGGCGAGTATAAATCTGGTGTACAGGTAGTACTGATAGCTAGCCCAGTAGCTGATTACTACTTTGACAGTTGGAGTGGTAGCGCATCGGGCACTACAGCCAGCATCACCATTATCATGGATTCGGACAAGAGCGTCACTGCCAACTTTGCGACCACACCGCAAGCCAAATATACGACTCCTGGGACAGGTGCCGCAGTTGGATGGGTCATGTTTCCCGATTATACCCCAGCATATGACAGCTTGGCTTACATTTTTAAGGCGGAGGAGACGGTTAGCTTCGATGGCTGTTATGTTGATACCAATGGCTATTACATTTTTGATAATCTACCAGTGGGGACTTATGAGATATACGTGACTTCGTCCGGCCCGGGTTTGTTATTCACTGGACCTCCACATGCAACAATAACTGTGTATGAGCATGAAACCACTAGCGTGCCAAACATCACTGTCTTAGGGAACGTTGAAATCGTATTGGATAACCCCAGAATTGCCACCATGCCGGGTGAGGACTATACATCCAAGTATATAATTGATGGTCATAATCCAAAGGTCACTTGGGACGACGTTCCAAATGCAGCCTATTATGTAATCACTATTTGGTCTACTTACCCCTACAACAATGATTATGAGGAGTCTCAACAAGTGGTCAGCAACATGATTGTATGGCCAACTAGTTTAAGTTCAACGTCATACCAAGAATTCCGAATAGATGTGGACGCTTACATGGAGGATAGTATACAAATAGCATCTGGTTATGAACTGTTCGCCATTGACAATCCGCCAGAAGGATGGGTTTATAAGTCATGACATCTGGGAATTTGAGGGACGCGATACTAAGTAGGCCTATTAATGAAGAACACTATTATGATTGTTGGAGCAAAGCTGGAGGCGGCAATAGAATAAGGATGGATAATATGATTGGCGCTTTTCTAGAGCTGCGTTCCGGAGGTGCCAGATGAAATACTGTCCTTACTGCGGTACAAAGCTACAAGAGACCATGAGATCTTGCCCTAGCTGTGGGCGTCAACTGGCCACCGCGGAAGCACCCAAAGAATTTGGAGGGGGATTTGTGTCAGGAGGATCAGCATTCGAAGAGCAAAACGCCGTAGACCAACTTGCCCAATATGTCGCGCAGAATCTCGCGGCAGGCAAGGACAAAGGGGGAATTACTAAAGAACTTGTGAAGCTAGGCTGGGCCAAAGAAACGGCAGCCCAGTTTGTAGATAACATCGAAGAAGAGCTCAAGAGACGTGCCGAGGAATACAAGGGGACACCTGAGGGGCGGCAAGCTATGGCAGCGCAATATAAGCGCCATATGCTATACGGAATTTTGTGGGCTGCTGGTGGCACGGCAGTCACCATTGCTACTTATGAGGCCGCCAGCGAAGGTGGGTGGTTCATAGTTGCTTGGGGAGCAATAATTTTTGGCATCATTGATTTCTTCAGGGGGCTTTTTGGATGGCTGAAGTATAAGGACTGAGAATTGACAACCAAACTAACGGCACAATCCCTCGGCAAGTGCTACGATATTGATTATCCTGTATGCCGAGACCGATGAGTAGCTGAGCCACTGAATTTGGAAATGAATTTACAAAACCAACGTACATAGGCAAAAAGTGAGAGCAGATAATACAATCAGTAAATGTCCCGAGTGTGGACATATGTTGTATTTTGATTACAACACGCTATCCTGGACTTGTACTAATCCTGCATGCAAGAAAGTATATAAATATGAGGAATTGGATAAGATAGCGATCACCAGAGGGAATGTAACAAGGCACGGCAGAAGCCGACCTCATTTAGAAGACAGGACTGACAATTATGAACCTTATCAGCCAGACGTGCATAGTAGATTTCAGTCAAGTCATGGCTCATCATATGGGCATCGGACTACCTATGAGCCGCAGAAAAAATCACGCAGAGTTCCAATAATAATTGGTATTACTCTTGCCTGTATATTTGCGTTTGTAATATTCATTATACGTACTGACCCCTTTACCCCCACTTTGTCCACAAACCCGCCAGCTTTCAGTTTTTGTGTATATAATGGACTAAATCCTCCTTCACAGGCACTTGATATAGAGAGTAGCGGGAGAGCAATAACTTGGTTTGCAATAGATGACGCTAGGTGGCTTGACCTAGATCCAATTGATGGTACCACAGACGACGAGACACAAATAACCTTGTCAGTAGACCTTTCAGAAATGCATCCCGGTGAATACACTGCTACGATTACCATCTATGTTTCCCAAGCAAAAAATGAGCTCATTGAAATTCCGGCAAGCCTTGTAGTTACTGAGACGGAGGAAACACTCGCCATCAAGGAAGCAGTCAGCGGAAGCGTGAACGATTTGGAAATATATTACGACAAACAACCTCTCTATAGTGGTTTCAACCTAGTTAATAACCCGAGTGCCACTAATCCGACCTGGGGACAGCTACTAAAATTCATATCGTCCGATGCTACAGACCAGCAGACTTATATCGAGGGTGAATACATGTGCGGTAGCTTTGCTGAGACATTACACAATAATGCCGAGCAAGAGGGAATAAGAGCCGCTTGGGTCGCTGTTGATTTTGCAGGTAACAGTGTGGGGCATGCCCTGAACGCTTTTTATGCGGTGGGCACAGGCTTGGTTTTCGTGGATTGTACTGGTGGCGGATTCGAAGTGTTTATCCCCTCGTCTAAAGATAGCTACAACTGTGATAATGATTATGACAAGATAGCCTATGTTCAGGTCGGGTCTGAATATGGTTTAGTAGGTTTAGATTATGCACGGTGGCCCTCATATGACTTCTACGAAGGTTATTTGCAGGACCAGCAAGATTATGAAAGAAGAGTCGAGGAATATAATGAACGGGTCGATGAGTACAATTCATTGTTGGGTGGCAGAACTGTTATTAAAAATATCTTTGAATACTCGAGACTTGAAGCAATGTACAACGAATTGGAGGAAGAGAGAGTCGCCTTAGAGTCTCTGCAAGAACGTCTTGAAGACTGCCCTTGGGAGCCGTTAGGCGTCGTTTCACACGTCGAGGTTTATTGGTAAATAGCCTAAACCGTGAATTCGAGCACACAACCAGGCGAACTTGCTTGGAATATGGTCAGGCAAATACTAATAGCTTAGGAAATAAATAAAGGATAAGAATCTGTAGTTTAGCTGAGGATCTTCAGCAAATGCCCATACAAGACCGGGATTACGTTAGAGGTAGGCATCCTCCCAACTGCTCTTGCGCGGAGTGCACTAGTAGAAGACTGAACGAGATGCGTGGAGGAACCGATGAAGACTATAAGTACAGCCGGCCGAGATTTGGCAGAGGCCATTCTGGCAAAAGCGCTGACAACACGGTCGGCCACAAAGCCCACAACCATAGACCTCAAATTCCGAATTGGCTGAAGCCGATCTTGCTAATTGGTGCGTTCTCCATTGGTGGTCTAATGGCTAGCCGGTTAGTTGGAAGTCTCATTCCATTCTGGCTACTTTTCGGATTTTCTGTCTTTTACTCCATCGAGAAGTGGTTAGGTTATTACACTTGGAAATATAAGATTGTGGGGAGGATCTACAGATTAATCTTGAATCTCTCTACGCTATCGCTGCTAGGGCTCCTAGTTTGGTCCGGTGTGTCACTATTCACTCAACAGTTTATGCAGAGTCCGCTCATCGGGAGCTTGGTGTTTCTGCTTGAAATCGCTGTCTTCATCTGGTTGTGTAGGGTCGTCTCGAAGAATGGATGGCGCCAACCAAGCATGAAACTCACTGTATTTTCCGTAGTATGTCTGTTCTTCATATTTTCCTTCGCTGGTGTGCAGCCTTTGTCCGACTATAAAGACAGCCTGTTCAGGTCTGTGTCCGCTTACTTCAGAAACGCTAATCAACCGGACGCTACCCCGTCTCACTCCGATCAGACCTATGCGCTTGCCATACACGTCAGCCCACGAGGAGGAGGTTCAGTCTTGCCTTGGGGTGGCGAATATGAATTTGGTGACCAGGTGACTCTTACAGCCAGCCCGGCTAGTGGTTACACCTTTGACTATTGGAGTGGGGATGCCTCAGGTACTTCACCCAATATTGTCATTACTATGAACTCCGATACGGATGTTACTGCTTATTTCAAAAAAGCGCTTCGGAATCCCTCTTGGGTAGAATTAAAGGATTTCCTGTATGAAGATGATACGGACGAAATGGAATATGTCTATCCTACCACAGTCTGCTTCGACTTTGCCCAAAGACTCCAGAAGAATGCCGAAGCTGCAGGTTGGCGATGTGCCTTTGTTGAAGTCGAGTTAGAGGGGTATCCTGACTGGTATGGATACGGGATTCCCTCTAGTACTGGGCATGCCCTCAACGCTTTCGAGACGACTGACAAAGGATTAGTATATATTGATTGCACAGCAGCACCTGGATATAGTGGCAACGCAGACAAAATCGTAGATGTCAAAGTTGGAGAGCAATATATGCCGGAAAGCATATTCCCGTCATATTTTCAATACTGGGAGAGCATGGGAACTGTAGTAGAAATAGAGTCTATTGATTGGTAAGAATAAGCCCCCAACATTATCTAGCGCCGAAAGTGACGTAATTACTGATACAACAAAACCTATTGACGTTTCAGTGGTTAGCCAGTGACTAGCCAGACGGATTGCAGGATATAGCTATTGTTTAGATAAGACATTTTGGTTCTTCTCTTTGTTGATTGACAAGACATACTCCCTCATTGATTACCTTCTCCTTCTAGGCATCCGTTGTCGTGGAGTAGTCGTTGTTCGACCACACCTAAGACATCTCCAGCGTTGGATGCCTCTATATGTACCATGCCTTGTCACCTCTCTACTATAACAGTATGGGCATATAGGCATTGTTATATTACCTCCGTATTTCTAGCTAGTTGTGTTGTTTTACACTTGACCGCTAACATTAGTTGTGCTAGTATTTTAGTTAAGAGAGGACGGCAGTCGTGAATATGATAAAGAAAGGAGGTGATAAAAATGCTCAAATTTATTGCAGGCGTTATAACTGCAGTCTTTGGCCTATGGATTATAATCGCCATAATCCAAGCAATGATAGCAGCCTTATTTTGATAGCCTTTAAGCCTTAGCAACCTGATAATAACACGCTCTGCCGACCTCTCGCAAGCCTTCTGTATTATCACCCCTTCCTTCCCTAGATTGAATGCAATCATAACCTTACTACTCCTACTTACGATTAAAGTGCTTTGCAAACGCTGCATGACTAGTGGGCATTATCGTCATTTGGCCTTCCCTCCAGTACCTACGGTTAAAATTGAAGATTTGCTTAAGCCTAAGGATTCCATTGGGAAATAGCCGTCATGGGCTTTAACATAATCGAATAGGTCTTGCGTAAAAGCCCCTCCATGTCCACACCTAGTACACTTTATGGAATAACGATAGCAGTCATCAGATGTTTTTGTAACTATACTAAGCTGCCCACACTTGATACACCTAAATTCACCCTCTCCCGCCTTGTCAATCACAACTTTGCAGAACCGACATTTTATTCTACTTGACAATGCTAATAGCAGTAGTGATTTATGTCTAAGACATTCTGATTGCACATTCTGACGGACTATTAATTCTCCCTTTTCGATTGCCTGAATGTCTTTCTTTTTCCTTGCCTGAGTTGTCAGTATGAGTGAAAACTGCTAGATTTATGCCAATGTCTTACCATCGAATAGTGGCTAAATTCGGCACAAGCCTTCTTACCTCGGGCGCTGACCACCTCGACTTGCAAGTTATGTCAAGTTTGGTGGAGCAGATAGCCCGACTCCATGGCCAGGGGAAGGAGATAGTAATAATCTCTTCCGGAGCTATTGCCTCGGGAAGACAGAGGCTTAAAAAAGTTCCAGAACGCAAGAACACTCCTTTCAAACAAGTCCTGGCTTCGGTGGGCCAAAGCCACCTCATGTATACCTATGAACAACTTCTCAGCCAGTATGATATAACCGTAGCCCAGGCATTGCTCACGAAGGAAGACATCTCTGACCGCAGTGGCTATCTTAATGCTCGTAATACCTTACTGGCTCTTATCGAGCTTGGCATAATCTGTATTGTCAATGAGAATGACATTGTCGCCATTGACGAGATTGAAGGGCTCAAATTCGGGGATAACGATAATCTTTCCGCCATGGTGGCCAACCTGGTTGATGCTGACCTTCTAGCGCTGCTCACCGATATCGGCGGCTTGTACACTGCCGACCCAAGTTGCAACCCTCAAGCTCAACTTATTCGCCGGGTGGACAAGATTGACGCCGAAATCGAACGCATGTCTAGTGACACTGCCGGTCGCCAGGGGATTGGCGGCATGGCAACCAAGATTGAGGCAGCCAGGCTAGCTACCTCTTCAGGGGTAAACGTAATCATCGCCGATGGGCGAGAACCCGACATACTGGTGCGGATCAGTCAGGGAGAAGACACAGGCACATTCTTTCCTGCGCAGGTGAACAAGATGGAGAGCAAAAAGAGGTGGATGCTCAGCGGGCTGGCTTCCAAAGGCAAGGTCACGGTGGACAAAGGCGCTGTTTTAGCGCTCAAAGAGCAAAATAAAAGCCTGCTCCCTGCAGGGATTATGAAAGCGGAAGGCGAGTTCCACCGCGGCGATATTGTGGATATCCTCGACGAGCAGGGCAAAGGCATCGGCTGTGGCATTTCCAATTATAGCTCTTCTGATTTAGCTATTATCGCAGGAAAGCATTCCGATAAAATCCTCGGCCTCCTCGGCTATGACTATGGCGATGAAGTGGTTCATAGAAATGACATGGTGATAGGGTGATAGTGTGAACACTATGAAAATGTGAAAGACAACTGCCAAAGAACGCTTATGGACGGTTGATACAGAGAATCGGAAGAAATTTTCAAAAGAGAGGCATGAAAGAATAGTTACTATGAAATCAGCTATAAAAGAGCTAGAGGAAAAGGGGAAGGCGGCTAAGGCAGCTTCGAGGAAGCTGGCTTTCCTTTCCACCGAGGTTAAGAACAAGGCTTTGGTCAATATCGCTGAAGCTCTTATTGACAGAAAGGACGAAATCCTGGCAGCCAACAAGATTGATTACGAGGAGGCGAAAGCTTCGGGGATGAGCGAGGCCATGCTTGACAGGCTTATGCTGTCGCCATCCCGCCTGGAGGGCATGGCTCAGGACACAAAAACGGTGGCGGCGCTGCCTGACCCCGTAGGCGAGGTGCTTGAGATGCGAACTTTACCCAATGGCTTGCAGATAAGCAAGAAGCGAGTCCCCCTGGGAGTTATCGGTGCAATATATGAGAGCCGCCCCAATGTTACCATAGACATATCGAGCCTGTGCCTTAAATCTGGCAATGCCGTCATCCTTCGAGGTGGCAAGGAAACCATAAATTCCAACAAGGCCTTAGCCAAAGTAGCTCAAGAGGCTTGCGCCCAAACTGGCGTGCCCCAAGGGACAATCCAACTTATTGAGTCCACAGAGCGGGCTTTAGTCAACCACATGCTCAAGATGAAGGGAATAATTGACCTGATGATTCCTCGTGGCGGTGCTGGTTTGATAAAGCTTGTTTCAGAGAATGCCGCTATGCCGGTCCTTAGCGGCGGCATCGGTGTTTGCCATACCTATGTGGACAAGAATGCCGACCTGAATAAGGCGGTAGCTATTGCCTACAATGCCAAAGTTCAGCGCCCCACCGTATGCAATGCTCTTGATTGCATCTTGGTTCATAATCAGATTGCTCAAGCTTACCTGCCGGCCATTGCTAAAGAGTGGGCCAAAGCCGGGGTGGAAATGCACTGCGACGAACAAGCCCTGGCTATACTTAAGCCTGTCCCTTCCTTAAAACTGGTCCCGGCAACAGACGAAGACTGGGGAAAGGAATACCTGTCGCTGAAAGCTGCTATTAAGGTGGTTAACTCTCTGGACGAAGCTTTAGAGCATATTGAGAAATACGGCTCAGGGCACTCCGAAGCTATCGTTACCGAAGACCATTCGGCAGCAACGCGCTTTCTTAACGAAGTGGATGCCGCTTGTGTTTATGCCAATGCCAGCACTCGCTTCACCGATGGGAGCCAGTTTGGATTAGGTGCCGAGATAGGCATAAGTACCCAAAAATTTCACGCCCGTGGTCCCATGGCTTTGAAAGAGCTAACCAGCTACAAGTGGATTATCCTGGGCAGCGGTCAGGTTCGGCCTTAGCCTTCGTGCCATTAAGGATGAAAACAGCATCACGAGACCGAGCCGTGTATTCTCAAGAGTTCGGCCCGGGAGAGCCAAACCGCCTTAACCTTCACGGATTTACGAGAGGGGGTATGCTTCCTAAACCAGGGGATATGATGGGCCTGCATCAGTGCGGTGATGTGGAGTCGGGCCAGCTTTATCCTCAGGGTGTTCGGCAGATCGATGACCTGGAATCCCAACCGTCCAGCATGAGCATGAAAGGCAGTCCAACCGTACACTGCAACGATGCCACCATATTTCCCATTGGCTACTTCTGTGGCCAGAAGTTGCAATCCGTCCTTTAAGTAGGAGACGAATCCCCGCGGGAAAAACCTCCTCCCTGACCCCGAGCTTGACCGCCGTCTCTCGGTAATCCAAGCATTATTGAAGTGCAGTTTGACGACAGGGTCGCCAGGCTTAACCTCACAACCGTCCCCAAGCTTGATAGGACAGCCCTTGTGACGTCTTACCTCAACGCAGATGATGCTGCTTCTTTCCAGAGGCTCGATACCGAGGGCTATTGCATGAACTTTGTTTATGATGGGCAACAGAGCCCGTATACTAGCTTCTAATAAAAAAGAGGCCATATATCACCTTGGGAACTCATTTTCACCGCTTGATCACGCAGCATCCGCAAGCACAGCTTTCCAGAACGCGACACTCCGGGCGCTAATAATCCGCGGCTACTGCGCTGACTGGTTTACGTTGGAGATGATGTTCTTCCACTTTCCCATATGACGGGAGCGGTCTTCCAGCGTGGTCACCAGTTCAACACGAATAGACGGTTGATCAACGCCCAGGGCATCTAACTTCCGTGCCATCTGTTCCCGGACGCTACCAGCTACGTGTCCATTCCCTTCCTCGAACATCAATCGCAAGCAGATGCCGTCCGGTTCATGGACCACCTGATACTGCCGTATGTCCGCGAAGCTTTCCAGCACGTTCCAAAAATGGACAGGGTGGACGGCGACTTGTCTCCCTCCTCGACCTCGAAGATGGAGAACATCATCATTCCTGCCGTTGATGGCAAGGATACGGCGGAATGGCTGACCACATGGGCACGGCTCCGGAGCCAGTACCATCATGTCAGATATTTCGTAGCGGATGATGGGCTGAGTGAAGCCGAAGAGACTGGTGAAAAGAATCTTGTGTCCCAGTGTCCCGTCGGGCACAGGGCAGTTGCCCTCATCCATCACCTCAACAACACCCAAATCTTCGAAGATGTGCATCCCCTGGCCAGGGTTGCATTCCATAGCGCGGAGTCCCTCCTGAGTGCCATAGATGTCAAAGACAGAACATTGCCATGCAGTCTGGATTTGTCTCCTCAATTCGCTGGGCAGTGGTTCGCCACCGCCGGCGATAATAGAGGGATTGATATTTAGGCGCCCTTGAAGCTGTTCTGTCACGAGCAGCCCGATCATGGATGGAAAACCTCGAAGCATATGCGGTTGAAGAGAATTTAATCGCTGAACCAGCTCTTCGATAGGAGCAGTAGCCGGTAGCACGTAATAACGGTAAAGCCCGATATCCATGCTCAGAGGGAGGCGATAACTATCGTGCAGAGGACTGGGAGAGCCGATGGTAACAATCGTGGGGCGTCTCCTTGAGAAGGGAAACACTCCCATCATGGCTGCAATCCGCATACTTGCCGCCTCCTGAATACTCCACTCTTTTCGATTGAATACTACCACCGTTTTATGCCCGGAGCTACCCGCCGTAGTAAGCACACGATACTCGTTCAGGTAATACTCATCCCCGGAAACATGGGCCATATGTTCCTGTAGTTGGGAGAGGCGCAACCGAGGGTCAGTGACAATTTCGTCGAAGTGTTTCATGTAGGTTTTTTTGTCCATGATAGGGAAGTCTTGGAGACTATAGGGTTGACTCACCCGGTATTTGCTGCATAACTCACGGTAAAAGGGAGAGCATTGAGTTACCCAATCAAGAAGCCTGGCTAGCTGGCGCTGCTGTAACTCCTCAAGCCTAGCGCGGGGCCAGCACTCATGTTTGATTAAAGCTTGGCGATAAGCGATGCCTCGGGCCAGGTCCCCTAAGCGGCGCAGCCTGTTCGGCTCCCTCATTCAGCGTTGTCCTCGAATTACCTTTAAGAGCTCATGTCACTTCCGCTGTCCCCCAAGCGTTCATCGGCTCCGGGTAATCCTCGGTTTTCTAAAACTACATCGCATTACTAGGTATTTTGCATTATAAACTGGTCAATATTTATTGTCAAGTGTGCCGCGAAGTTTTTCACTGAGAAACACTATTACCAGGATAAGGGACTATCGGAGGAGCAGTCTGGGAAATAGAAAAAGCCTTCTCCTTAGCCCGGGTGGATAGCAAAAGCATTCCAGATAAGGAGACTTTGAGGACGAAGAGAGATTTGCCAGAAGCAGCAGGCTGGGAATATTTTCTGAGACTAATCCTCCTTCTTAGGAAAATCTGGTAAGGGGTTGCCAAAATACACTTTGGTATGGGGCCAGGGTATTTCTATACCTTCGGCATCAAAGGCTTTCTTGATGCGAAGCCTCAACTCTCCCATCACTGCCCACTGCTCCATAGGTTTAACATCACCCAAAATCTTGATATCTATTCCGGAGTCGCCCAGATTATTAACCCTCAGCACCTGGGGAGGACTTTTGATTACTTTACGCCATTTTGCATCCTCAGCGAGTGCTTTGCCCACCCGGTTTATCACGCTTATGGCGTGGTCGAGGTCGGTGCCATATGCTACTGAGACATCGAGATTGACCCTGGCAAAGTGTCTGGTAAAGTTACTGGCCACCCTGATCTCCCCATTGGGTACATGGTGGACTATGCCATCCAGGTCACGGAGCACAGTCTTTCTCAAAGTTACTTCCTCCACCAGCCCAGCAACATCGGCTACCCTGGCTACATCTCCTACTCTGTACTGGTTCTCCATGATAATGAACATGCCGGCAATGAGGTCTCTTATCAAGTACTGGGCGCCGAAGCCGATGGCTAGGCCGGCGATGCCGAGGCCAACCAGGACTGATGCAATAGGTACGCCCGCCTCGTCTAGGATCATCATTACGGCAACTATGACAATGAATACCCGCCCCACCCCAGTCAGGACACCTACAAGCGTGTCTCTCCTTTTCTTGATGCCTTCCTTGCTTTCACCCTTGGTCGTCACCATGAGACGGCCCACAATAGGCGGGAGAAACTTATTTAAGGCGAACCACAGCACAGCTCCTACTGCTACTATAATAAGGATGCGGATGCCATGGTCTATCAACCAACTAACTACGGTGGCCCAACTCAATTCCGGCATCTCTTACCTCCGTTGCTCTACACTTTCTACATAGACTAACTCTGTATTATTTTAAACATAATGGAGCCCGCTGTATAGCCGCACTCCTTGAGAGCCTTGAGACTGAATCAGATGTCATCCTACCCTTCAATAACCTCTTTGGTGCTGGGTATCCTGCCTATGATTCGTCCGTCAATCTGAGTAGCTGTATCCAGAGCTCGGGCCAGGGCTTTGAATAGGGCTTCGGCTTTGTGGTGGTCGTTGATGCCGCTGAGCACTTTGGCGTGGAGGTTAATTTTAGCTTCGGAAGCAAGGGAGACCAGAAAATGGCGGACTAAATCAGCGTCCAGATCGCCTATGCTGGCTTCGCTAAAGTCTGCCTCGATTACACTGTAGACTCTGCCTCCAATATCCACAGCTACCTCTGCCAGAGCTTCATCCATAGGCACGATAGCATGGGCCATACGAACAATGCCCTGCTTTTTCCCCAGTGCCTGGTTAAAAGCCTTGCCCAGTGAAATAGCCACATCCTCGACCACATGGTGCTGGTCGGGCCCTGAGGCTGAGATTTTTATATCGAATACTCCATGTTGAGCTAGATGGCTAAGGAGGTGGTCGAACATCCTTATGCCAGTGGTGATTTGAAATTGTCCGCTGCCGTCAATGTTGAGCTCCACCCTAACATTCGTTTCGGCAGTCTCACGGGCAACTGTTGCTTTTCTTTCAGTCATATTTAACCTCCTTTAATGCCTTAACCAAAGCATCGGTATCCTCAGGTCTGCCCACGCTAATTCGCAGGCAGTCTTTTATTCCAGGAGTATCAAAATAGCGAACGGAGATGCCCCTTTTCTGCAATTGACGCCAGGTTTCTTTGGCCTTTCCTTCGAGTAGAGAACAGAGGATAAAGTTTCCCTGGGAGGGATAAGGCCTTAGCCAATCCAGTGCCTTTAGCTCCCCAAATAATCGCTCCCGTTCCATAACTATCTTGGTAACATTAGCACGAAGATACTCTATATCTGCCAGGGAAGCTAGCACCGCAGCCTGAGCTGCGGCATTGGCATTATAGGGTTGCTTAATCTTCATCAGATAACCAGCAATTTCCACGGGGAAAAAGCCGTAGCCTATCCTTAAGCCGGCTAGCCCGGCCCATTTGCTGAAGGTGCGCAAAACTATCAAGTTAGGGTAAGAGGGCACCAGGTTGGCCACGGTCACATTGCTGAATTCAAAATAGGCTTCGTCCACGACAACAATTTTTCCTGTCCCAACAAGCTCCATAATTTCCTTCTCCGGAGTAGTGTTACCCGTGGGATTATTGGGCGAGGCAACAAAGATGGCTTTTGTTCTCTTGGTCAATGCCTTCTTCATACCGACCATATCAAGGGTAAAATCTTCGGTTCGGGGCACATCAACCACCCTGCCTCCACAAACATCGGTGCTAAAGGGGTACATACCGAATGTCGGTGGACAATTGATAACTTCGTCTCCGGGCTTGAGGAAAAGCCTGAGGATAAGGTCAATAAGTTCATCGCTGCCCATGCCGCAAACAATGTGCTGGCGGCCCAGGCCGGCATATTTCTCTAAAGCCTTCCGTAGCTCTCTTTGCTGCGGGTCGGGGTAATTATGATAATAGGGATAAGTGGCTAGAGCTTGATAGACCTTGGGGGAACATCCATAAGGATTCTCGTTACCATCAAGCTTTATTACTTTATTCGAAGGCAATTCAGCTTGTTGGCTCAAAACTTCTGTAGGCTCGATAGGGATGTACCCATTCATGGTCACTAGCTCAGGCCTGATAAGTTTTTCGATGTTCATTTCAAATTTTCACCCTAATCCTCCCCCGTCAAGGGAGAGGGAAATCTTCGACATTGCTTCGCTTCACTCGCAATGACACGGAGGGCTACCGCCTGAGCGTGGGCATCAAGACCCTCAGCCTTAGCTATTACCGCGGCAGCCTGGCTCAGTCCCCGCATGGCAGGCTCATCCAAGGCGATTATATTGGTAACCTTAAGGAAGTCCATAACACCCAGAGGAGAACCAAAACGAGCGCTGCCCCCAGTGGGCAATACATGGCTGGGACCGGCAACATAATCGCCCAGAACCACGGGCGAATTATTGCCTATGAAAATACAGCCGGCATTGCGAATTTTTGGAATTAAAGTTGAAGCGTCGGATGCCATAATGGAGAGGTGCTCCGGAGCAAAGAGATTGACCAACTCCATTGCTTGGACCATGTCATCGACAAGCACAAGCATTCCGGCATCAACAGCTGTTCCGGCAGCGCAGCGCCGCTTTAATTTTCCAAGTTGTATCTCAATCTCCTTGTCTACCTGGTCAGCCAGGTCAGCCGAAGTAGTGATTAAAATTACTGAAGCCAGAGGGTCATGCTCAGCCTGGGCCAGGAGATCGGCGGCACAAAGGGCGGGGTCGGCTTTCTCATCGGCTACAATTATTATCTCGCTGGGACCTTCGAGTCCATCGAGGTCCACTGTGCCATAAACCATTTTCTTAGCCAGGGTCACAAAGATGTTCCCTGGACCGCAAATCTTATCTACTCTGGATATCGACTGGGTACCAAAAGCTAATGCCGCAATAGCCTGAGCGCCGCCAATTTTAAAAATGCGGTTGACCTTAGCAATGTCAGCGGCTACTAACGTGGAGGCAGGAATCCTGCCATCCTTAGCAGGCGGTGAAACCATAATGATTTCCTCAACACCAGCCACTTTGGCTGGTATGGCCATCATTAGCACTGTTGATGGATAGGCAGCAGTGCCGCCAGGCACATACAGGCCAACCCTTTGTAAGGGCAGAACCTGTTGCCTTAAGTGCTTGTCGATGGGGATTAGTCCGGCTTTGTGTCCACAGGCAAGATGGAAGTCTCGTATTCTTTTGGCTGCGAACTCAAGGGCCGAGACAAGTTCCTTGTCTATTGTGCCATAAGCGGCAACAATTTCCTGTCTGTCTACTTCCAGGGAATCCAGCCGGACTCCATCCAGTTTTTCGGTATAATCAAAGAGGGCTTTATCGCCTTTATCCCGAACTTCGTCGATGATACGATCGACCACTTCTTGAACTGAAAGCTCTTCGCCAAAGACTTGCTTTATTTGTGCTGTTAGTCTCGGTGACGTGGTGAAAGATTCCCAGAAATTTTCTCTGGTCAGTAATTGTCTGGCTTTATCGAATCCTTTGATTTTTTTCATATCAACTAAAACCAAAAGTCAAAAATTAAAATGACAAATTAAAATGTAAAATTCTTCATTTTTTGCTCTGTATTTTCGATTTTTGCATTTTAATTTTTTATCTACTTTAGCCCCGCTCGCAATTTCTGTGTAAGGAACTCCATTCTATCTTTTTTATCGGAAGATGCAAGACTATTTTTGTTGGCAATTAGACAAGCCGAAGACCGGAAGAGCACATCAATAATCTTTAATTTGTGCTGCTTGAGGGTCTTCCCTGTCTGGACATTATCAATAAGCATATCGGCATCCTCGGGTAAAAAAGCCTCGCTCGCCCCCCAGGTTGGAATTAGCTTGTATGGGTTAATGTGATTGTCCCGAAGGTACCTGTCGGCAATATTTATGTACTCCGAGGCTACTTTTAGAGGAGCACGCTTGCTGCTTTGGACGACTGATCTCAATTCATCAACGTCGGCCACAGGCATTTCCTGGCTCACGGCAGCGACAATTTTGACGGTGCCAAAGCCAAGAGCAAACAATTTCTCCACCGGGCTTGAGGGGAAGCGACAGAGGTGTTCCAGCAGCCAGTCCTCACCGGTTATGGCTAAGTCGAAATGGCTATTAGCCACTTGCAGAGGCATATCCTGGGGCCTGATTACTTTAATGCCAAGCCAGCCTAAATCAGCGGAGGGTCGGCGGTTCGATACCTCTTCAGAATACCCCTGAGGTGCCAGCCCAGCTTGCTTCAAAAACTGCGCAGTAGGTGCCTGCTGGTGTCCATCAGGCAAAGCCAGGTTGATTTCCTTTGCCTGCCACAAGGGACGAGAAACCTTCGGTTCCTCAGAGATGTCAAGCCCATTTTCTATTGATGTCTGCGGCTCGGCAGTAAGCTTGGGGCTAAAGCACGCTAATATCTGGCTCAAATCCTTGTTCTCCAGGCTTTCTCGATTGCCTATTAAAAAGGCAGTAACGGTGAGTAATCTTTTGAGGGGAATTAAGCCCTGAGTTGCTATATCTGCTCCCCTCTTTCCCCAGAGCACCGCCAGGTCGGCATTTTCCGGCGGATAAGCTTCAGTAGCTCCCCACACCGGGAAAATCCTGAACCTTCTCATTCTGAGATTTAAGGCAAAAGCCTCAGCCAGATTAGGATACTCACTTACTATACGATAGTCATTTCTCCCGTCTGATAAATCGTTGAGATTAGCTATCCCTGATTCAGCACTGGCAACCACATGTATACTGCCTTCACCATAATTTAGATTCGATATTTTTACCAGAGCTCCTGCTGGATATTTCACCAGAAATTCTTCAATCCAATCCAAACCACAAATACCCAGGTCGTAATTTCCTACAGCCACCTGTATGGAAATATCTTTTTCCTGAAGTATTTTAGCGGAAAGACTGGGAAACCTTGCCGAGCGAAGGCGATATTGCTTCGTTTTATCGCTATAATCCCGGAATCCCAGGTCTATCTCGGCAAGCAAGCTGGCTGTAGGCGATAGAAACCTGCCTTTAGGGAGGGCGAGTTTTATGTAGCCGGCTTGGTATTCTTTCATCCCCCACTCACCACTTGAAGAATCTCTGCCATGGAAGCGGTATCCCGCTGTCGCTTTTGTATGCAATCCTTGAGCACAAACGGAGAGGGCTCCTTTCCAGAAACCAGGACAACCCACCTGTAATTAGATTCTTCTCGACCCATGAAGTCAAGCTCTGCTGGGTGTCCGGCGTCACGAAGCGATTCCGCCACAGCAAAGCACGTCTTTGCTATTTCCGGAGTCAATTCCTTACCTTTAACCAAGATTCCAGGTTCGCCCTTTTTCTCCTTCTCCAGCGGAAGTAATTTCATTACAGGGTCCACATATAAGGCAAATCCGCAGGCAGGTATATCCTCTCCATTCATAAGGGGCACAAGGTTATCATATCTTCCCCCACCACCTATTTTTTCCCCAGCAGCCAAGAACTGAAAACAGATTCCGGTATAGTATTCAAAACCATGTATCGCTGCGATATCAATTTTATAGCTGCAACCCAGGTTATCCAGTAATGTGGTAATGTTTATGAGGTCCTCCAGGCTGGACTTAAAGTCCTGCGAAGCTTTGGGGAATGAAGCTCTTACATTGTGTAGAAAGCTGCTCGATTTTCCCTTGAGGTCCAATAGCGCAGCCATGAGCCTCTCGATTTCGGGGTTAGTGGATTTCGCCTTGGTCAATGCCTGCCAATTTCCTTCCAAAATGTGGTTCGTCATCTTAACTTCCTCACCGGGACTAAGCTTAAACTCTTTGAGCAACGCCTTCACCAAGCCAGCGTGGGACAGCTGCAGCCCGACATTGCTGAGACCAAGTCTGCGGATAACATCTTCAGCCAGCAGAATTATCTCCACGTCCGGAGCAGATTTGGCACCACCGAAAAACTCAGCACCACATTGCCATCGCTCCCTGTTCTCTTTCCCTGTTCCCTCGAAAGCGAAGATATTAGTCACATAGAAAAGTCTGGTTAATTCTTGTCCAGTTAGATTGTCGGTGTAGAGTCTGGCTACAGGAATAGTGCCGTCTGGCCTCAAGACGATCCGCTCACCACTCCAGCCATCCCAATCGAGAAAGGAATATACCTTGCTTAACATGCCCGGAGTAAGTGTTCCCGTAGCTGTAAACAAATAGAGGTATTCTAAGGTTGGCGTCCTCACCTCCTGGTAGCCCCAGTTACGACAACAAGTCCGGAAGACATCTTCAATACGCCGAAAGCGTAACATGTCCTCGGGGAGCAAGTCCTGCATTCCCTTACATTTTTGGTTTTTCATCCCTAGCCTATTCTACACTAAGCTGTATCCAGCTTCAATGATGAATCTGAAAAGTTTGTTGCTTTTCATTGCTTAGTCTATAATTAACTTGAGGATAATGCGAGATGCTTAGAATCGGGCTCAGGATTTTCTTTCTTGTTTGGCTTGTGCTTCCCATAGCTGCAGGCCTAGGAGGCAGTTTCATCTCTGCCGCCAGCCCTACTACTGTGGAAGTTCTCACCGTGGATGGCACCATTTTGCCCGTGATAGCTGACTACATCGATCGAGGTATCAGCCAGGCGGAGAAGGATGGCGCTACCGTCTGCATAATTGAGCTAGATACCCCCGGTGGGCTTCTGGACTCAACCGAGAAGATAGTCCAGAAGATTATGAATGCCAACGTGCCCATCGTGGTTTACGTCTCACCCAAAGCTGCCTGGGCTGCCTCAGCGGGAACCTTCATTACACTATCTGCTCATATAGCGGCGATGACGCCGGGCACAACCATCGGCGCTGCCCATCCTGTATCTGCTGGAGGAGAGGAAATACCAGAAGACCAAATGAAAAAAATAGTCGAGTTCTCGGCTAAGTGGATGAGGACTATAGCTGAGGAGCGTGGCCGTAATATGGAGGAAGCCGAGCTAGCAGTTACAGAAAGTAAATCATTCACCGATGTTGATGCATTGGAATATAACCTTATCAACCTGCGAGCTGACAATTTAGAAAGCCTTATTTCCCAAATCGATGGCTGGGAAGTCACTTTAACCAGTGGCGAGGAAGTTATCATTGATACTGCGGACTATGTTCAAACTAGAAACGAAATGAATGCAATTGAAAAATTCCTGCAGACCATCAGTGACCCCAACATTGCCTATATCCTGTTTACCCTGGCTACCATAGGGTTAATTACTGAGATTTCCAACCCGGGGATGGTTTTTCCCGGGGTCGCTGGTGGCATCAGTTTATTCCTGGCGTTTTACTCCCTGGGCGTGCTTGATGCTTACTGGGGGGGCATAGCACTCATTGTACTTGCCGTGGGACTCTTCATCGCCGAGTACTTCACCACCAGTTTTGGGTTATTGACAGCCGGAGGTATAATCTCGCTGGTTATAGGCTCGTTGATATTATTCAGCTATAGCCCGGGGATAGCGGTAGATAAGAGGCTAATTGCCGGGGTTGCGGTAGGCTTCACCGCTTTCGCTATCTTTGCCGTCGGCGCCATTATCCGTGGGCAAAGGCGACGCAAGGCTACCGGGGCTGAGGGAATGATAGGGAAAATGGCCATAGCCAAAACACCCCTCGACCCTACGGGCACGGTTTTAACCCATGGAGAATTATGGACCGCGGCATCGGAAGGCGGCAGAGTAGCACCGGGTGAAGAGGTGATAATAACCAAAGTGGAAGCATTGAAATTATGGGTGACAAAGAAATTAAAGGAATAGGAAGGTAACATTTATGGATATTATGGATTTCGAAATGACTGGCCCAATTATCATAGCCATAGTTTTCGCCGTCGCTTTTATCATTTTCGTTATTTACGCCATCGTGACAGGCCAGAGGCGAAAACTATCTGCTGGTGTAGAGGATATGATAGGGAAGGAAGCTGTGGTGCAAACGAGCCTCAACCCCAAGGGCACGGTTTTGGCTGAAGGGGAATTGTGGACAGCTATAGCCGAAGATAGTAAAATAGAACCCGGAGAGGAGGTGATAATAACCAAAGTAGAAGGATTGAAATTGTGGGTGACCAAAAAATCTAAAGAAAAGGAGGAAAAATGAACGTTTTTATCTATGTTATTATCGCAATAGCAGTATTAATACTTCTGTCGGCAGCTATCAAAATCGTTAAAGAGTATGAAAGAGGGGGTGTTTTCCGCTTGGGCAGGTGGGTTGGCCTCAGAGGGCCGGGCCTGGTCTTGATTATACCTTTCGTTGAGAATATGCGGAAACTTGACCTTCGGGTAATCACCATGGACGTTCCCCAGCAAGAGTGCATCAGCGTGGACAATGTTACTGTCAGGGTTGACGCCGTAATTTACTTTCGGGTGGTCGATGCCGCAGAGGCTATTCTCAAGGTGCTCGACTATATCAAGGCAACCTCGCTGCTTGCCGCTACCACCTTAAGAAATGTTGTCGGACAATCTACGCTGGATGAGTTATTAGGCCAGCGCGACAGGCTCAACGAAAAGATACAGTCGGTGGTTGATGAAGGCACTAACCCCTGGGGTATAAAAGTGAGCATGGTGGAGGTTAAGGATGTGCAACTGCCGCAAACAATGCAGAGGGCTATGGCAGCCCAAGCTGAGGCTGAGCGAGAGAGGAGAGCCAAGGTGGTTCACGCCGAGGGTGAAGCCCAGGCGGCAGAGAAATTGGCCGAGGCTGCCAAAGTTATTTCCAGTCAGCCTTCAGCTCTACAGCTCCGCTATTTGCAGACATTGGCAGGCATTGCCACAGAGAGAAGCAACATCATCGTGTTCCCCTTGCCCATGGATCTAATGCCCATTTTGGGCAAGATTAGCGGGTCAGAGAAAAGTAAATAGTATGGCATAATGCGTGTCAATATCACATAGCAGAGCGTTTAGTAACGTCATTCTGAGAGTCCATATGGGGTTGGGCGACGAAGAATCTCTAGACAGCATTTTGAGCTATGCGCAGGGCTCAGAATGACACATCATTCTGTCATTGCGAGGCACGACAGTGCCGAAGCAATCTCGGTGGGGCAGAGGATTGCCACGCACCTTTCAGGTGCTCGCAATGACAAAAATAACACCTGGACCCGAGAGATTCCATTGGGCAAATTTTCTTAACTCAGGGGGTAGCTATGGCCAATAAAACTAAGCAAGAATGGCGTGAAACTACATTGGCTTCGGCTTTAAAGCGTGCCGCCGAGCGTCAGGAGAAGTTTGAAACCAGCTCTGGCCTGGAGATTGATACTGTTTACACACCGGAGGACTTGGTAAATTTTGACTACACTCGAGATTTAGGTTACCCCGGAGGGTATCCCTTCACCCGGGGTGTCCAAGCGAATATGTATCGGGGCAGGATATGGACAATACGCCAGTACGCTGGCTTTGGTACTGCTGAGGAAACTAACCAGAGGTACCGCTATCTCTTAGAGCAAGGGCAGACTGGCCTGAGCATAGCTTTCGACCTGCCCACACAAATCGGTTATGACTCTGACCATCCCTTAGCTAGAGGCGAGGTGGGCAAGGTTGGTGTTGCCATAGACAGTCTCCGGGATATGGAGGTCCTTTTCCAAGATATACCTCTAGAGAAGGTAAGCACTTCCATGACCATAAATGCCACTGCCCCGGTTCTCCTCGCCATGTATATTGCCCTGGGTAAAAAACAAGGAGTCGAGCCAGCTAAATTAAACGGCACTACTCAAAATGACATACTCAAGGAGTACATTGCCCGGGGTACTCACATCTTCCCACCCCGCCCTTCCATGCGGTTGACCACTGATATATTTGCTTATTGTGCTGAGCAGGTCCCTCGCTGGAATACCATCAGTATCAGTGGTTATCATATACGAGAAGCTGGTTCCACCGCGGCTCAAGAAATTGGCTTCACCCTCGCTAACGGTATTGCTTATGTTCAGGCAGCTATTGATGCTGGGCTTGATGTAGATACATTCGGTCCCAGGCTATCATTCTTCTTCAACAGTCATATCAACTTTTTTGAAGAGATTGCCAAATTTAGGGCGGCACGACGCCTCTGGGCGAAGATTATGAAAGAGAGGTTCGGGGCTAAAGATTCACGTTCCTGGATGCTTCGCTTCCATACTCAAACTGCCGGATGCAGCCTCACTGCACAGCAGCCGCATAATAATATTGTGCGGACAGCCCTAGAAGCCCTGGCTGCGACCTTAGGAGGTACTCAATCGCTGCATACTAACTCCTTCGACGAAGCTTATGCTCCACCTTCTGAAGAAGCAGTGACCATAGCTGTGCGGACTCAGCAAATATTGGGCTACGAGAGTGACATTACTGCTGTCGTCGATCCTCTCGGTGGCTCTTATTACATAGAGCATCTAACCGACAGCCTGGAAAAGGAAGCCGGGGACTATATCACCAAAATTGATAGCATTGGTGGTGCCGTAGCTGCCATAGAGCATGGATATCAGCAGAGGGAAATTCAGGATTCCTCTTACCGTTATCAGAAAGAAATTGAAAGCGGTAAACGTACCGGGGTAGGGGTAAATAAATTCGTCTCTTCTTATCCTAAAATAGTGGGCCTGCTTCGAGTCAAGCCAGAAGTGGAAAAAAAACAGAGGGAGCGGACTGCCCAGGTTAGGAAAGACAGGAACAACAGCAATGTCCACCAGGCGCTTAAGCGATTGGAAGATGTCGCCCGAAGCAAGGATAATACCATGCCCGCCTTTCTTGAATGCGTGGAGGCTTACGCCACCGAGGGTGAGATATGTGATGTACTGCGCAAGATTTTTTCTACCCAAAAGGAATTCCTGGTTTTTTGAGAGACAGCCTTGAAGATTTATGGCACTGGCTTTAAAGGAGGTGAAATGACCAGAAAAGTTGACCACATCGGTATTTTAGTCAGCAACCTCGATGAAGCGATAAAGCTTTATAAGGATTGTTTCGGCGCTGAGGTTGACAAGATTGAAACCCTGCCGGAGCGAGGAGTAAAGGCAGCCATCCTTTCCTTGGGCCAGGGCGCCAATCTGGAACTTTTAGAACCACTTCCCGGCAGTAATATGGCTACAGTCCTGGAGAAAAGAGGGGAGGGCCTTCACCATATAACGTTTGAAGTTGACAATGTAGATAAGGAGCTCAGCCGCCTCTCTGAAAGGGGAATTGAATTAGTTGATAAGAAGTCGCGCCCTGGCTTAGAGGGCATGGTAGCTTTCATTCACCCCAAATCGCTTAGAGGGGTGCTAGTTGAGCTTTGTCAGAAAATCTAGAGAAGGAGTAGCCTATGACCAAAGGTAGGATTCGTGTTCTGCTAGCCAAGCCTGGTTTAGATGGGCATGACCGAGGTGCTAAAGTGGTAGCGAGAGCTTTACGGGATGCCGGAATGGAGGTAATCTATACCGGTATCCGACAAACTCCCGATATGATTGTCGAGGCAGCTATCCAGGAGGATGTAGATGTTGTTGGGTTGAGCATCCTGTCGGGAGCTCATTTAGAGCTCTTTCCGCCGATCATAGAAGGATTAAGAAAAAAAGGAAGAGAAGACGCCCTGGTTATTGCTGGTGGCATAATACCCGAGGATGATATTCCTGCCTTACAACAAATAGGCATAAAAGCCGTTTTTGGCCCGGGCACTTCCACAGAGGACATCATCAGCTTCATCCAGAAGGAAGCGACCGCCAAATAGCGGCTCTCTCAGGACTTATCCCGGGCAACGCCAATAAGGTCAGTGAGATTTTCCACCCCCTCGTCCACCATAAAATGCTCTATCCCTTCCAGTATAGTAAGACAGATATCAGGGCTAGTCAGGCTGGCTGTACCAATCTGTACGGCGGTAGCTCCAGCCATAATAAACTCCAGAGCATCCTCGGCACAAACAATGCCGCCACATCCTATCACTGGAGTACGGACCACCCTGGCTGCCTCGAATACCATGTAAAGAGCCACAGGCTTGATAGCGGGGCCAGAAAGCCCGCCTGTAATATTCCCTAAGCATGGCTTCCTTTGGTCTATGTCGATTGCCATGCCCTTCAATGTATTAATCAGGGATATGGCATCAGCTCCAGCTTCTTCCACGGCTAAAGCGATTTCCCTAATATCGGTCACATTGGGGCTTAACTTAACGATAACCGGTAAGGTGGTGGCAGCTTTAACTGCTGAAGTTACCCGAGCGGCAAGCTGGGGGTCGACACCAAATCCTATCCCTCCTGCGGAAACATTGGGGCAGCTAATATTTAGCTCAATGCCGCTGATCCCGGGCACACCTTCTAACTTGCTGGTCACAGCCACATATTCGTCTATTGTTTCCCCGGCAACGTTAACAATAACCGGAACTCGCCATTTCGCCCATATAGGCGCTTTTTCTCCAATCAGGGCGTCGACACCGATATTTTCCCAGCCCACCGAATTTAGCAGACCACCAGCGGTTTCCACCAGTCGTGGTTGGGCATTACCTTCTTTAGGCATAAGGGTCGTTCCTTTACAGACAATGGCGCCCAATTTTTGTATATCAACAATTTCAGCATACTCTAT
>Ga0307435_1000089_pt1 | contig 39892 bp, 47 predicted proteins | sample SalMarWE160470MG_FD_202164 | JGI IMG/M metagenome (GOLD analysis project Ga0307435, IMG submission 202164) | Salt marsh sediment microbial communities from the Plum Island Ecosystem LTER, Massachusetts, United States - WE1604-70 | ecosystem: Environmental > Aquatic > Marine > Intertidal zone >... | reverse complement strand
TCTTTTAGAAAAAAGAGGTTCTAGGTTATTTTATAATGAGGAGATGTCTATGGGTAAAACGAAGTTAGAAGATCTTGTGATAAAAACGAGATCATATAGGAATGCTATAAGGGAGTATATGGACAGGCAAGACTGGTGGGGGGAGGGTTTTAAATTAGAAAAAGAAGGTATCTATTGCAAAATGTTCAATCCACTTCATTTCATTGTAGATACATTCTCAGAAGAAACAAAGATAGAAAGTTACAAGAGAGCCATATTGGATTTGATAAAAAATCGAAGAATTTTTTCAGTAAGTGTGAATAATAGACGTGTATGGAGGAGGGTAGAAAGATCCTTGTCACAATATACAGTCTTTGATGAATACAAGAAAGAAAGAAAGATACTAACTGAACTCATAGATATTAGTAAGATAGATAATGATGGTAGGATTAAAGAAATGGCAAGAATAGCTGTAAATGATGAATACCATTACAATTATATGGAGGTAAGAATCATAACTAAAGGCCGTATCGATAAAATGCCTTTGATAAAATTTGGGGGGTATGAAATGGATGGAGAAACAATAGTGATTGGTTATGAGATTAGCTTCCCTTCTGAGCATAGTCACCTTTTTAATCTGAAGACTTATAAAAAGGATTATCAAAAGGTTTATGCTTTATGGGTTCCAGAGAATTATAATGATTTAATAAGCGCTGCATCTATGAGGAAAAGATAATGTTCAATCAATAAAATATATAAATTAAGCTAACTTACCCGTTCTATCTAAATGATAAAAAACTTTGAGCCCAGGTTATACCAGCAGACTATTTTTAATACTTGCACTGGTAAGAACACATTAGTTGTATTACCAACAGGTATGGGAAAAACAAATATTTTCTTAATGTTGGCTGCGCATAGGTTAAGGCTTTATCCTCAAAGTAAGATATTGTTTATTGGTCCTACACGGCCTTTGATTGATCAGTATTTAAATGTTTTTAAGGAGCATTTTGAGATTTCTGAGGATAAGATGGCTGTTTTTACAGGCTATGTCAAGCCAGAGAAAAGGGCTGAGTTATGGAAAGAAGCTAAGATTATTTTTTCCACACCGCAAGGGCTGGAGAATGATGTTATTTCCGGCAGGATTACGCTTGAGGATGTTTCTTTATTGGGGATAGATGAGGCGCACAGGGCTGTTGGGGATTATGCTTATGTTTGGCTAGCAGGGCAATATGTCAAGAGAGCGAAATATCCAAGAATTTTAGGTTTAACTGCTTCTCCTGGTAGTGAGATTGAAAAGATAGAGGAGGTATGCAAGAATCTATACATAGAGCAGATTGAGGTAAGGACTGATATGGATCCTGATGTCAGGCCATATATACAGGAGGTTAAGATTGACTGGGTTAAGGTTACTTTGCCGCCTTTATTTAAGGATGTGCAGAAATATCTTTCTCTTTTCCTTAAGGAAAGGATGCAGAAACTAAAGAAATGGGGTATTTTAAGGAGAAAGGATTCTGATTTAAAATATATTAATAAAACGGATTTATTAAAATTGCAGGGTGAGCTAAGAGGAAGGGCTGCTTCAGGTGAGAGAGATTTTGTTTTGTGGAATGCAATTTCCTTACTGGCTGAGATAATGAAGATACAGCATGCTGTTGAGCTGTTGGAAACACAAGGAGTTAGTGCTTTGCATAAATATTTTGAGAAACTGCAGAAAGAGGCGATAACGACTAAAACAAAAGCAATTAAGAATTTGACCAAGGATGTTAATTACAGGAGTGCTTTGATTAAAACCGAGAGATTGTTTTCTGAGAGAATACAACATCCTAAATTAATTGAGTTAAAGAAGATAATTGAAAAAGAGGTAAAAGATGATAAGGGTATTAAGATTATTGTTTTTAACCAGTACAGGGATAATGCATTGGATATTGTTAATGAACTGAATAAATCAGAAGAGGTTAAAGCCCAGTTGTTTGTTGGTCAGCTGAAAAAGGAAGAAACCGGGTTGAGCCAGAAAGAGCAAAAAGAGATTTTGGATAAATTCAGGGAAGGGAAGTTTAATGTTCTTGTAGCAACTTCAGTGGGAGAAGAAGGTCTTGACGTGCCACAGGTGGGGATAGTTATTTTTTACGAGCCAATACCTTCTGCTATCAGAACTATACAGAGAAGAGGAAGGACAGGTAGGCAAGAAAAGGGGAGGGTTATTGTTTTGATGGCTTTAGAGACAAGGGATGTTGGCTATAAATGGAGTGCACATCATAAAGAGAAAAGAATGTACAGGACTTTAGACAGGATAAAAAAGAAGCTGGGTATTAGGTTTTCTTCGCAGCCTACATTAGAGAAGTATGTTCCTCCTGAGAGTAAGGTTAGAGTTATTGTTGATCACAGGGAGAAAGGTTCTGGGGTGATTAAGGAATTAATTGAGTTAGGAGCTTCTATTAATTTAGAGAAAATAGACAATGCTGATTATTTGCTTTCTTCCAGGGTTGGTGTAGAGTTTAAAACTTCTGAGGATTTTGTTAATTCATTAATTGATGGCAGATTATTGCAGCAGATGAGGGAACTGAAAGAGAATTTTGAAAGGCCTTTGGTTGTAGTTGAAGGTGAGCAGGATGTATATTCTGTGAGGAATGTACATCCCAATGCAATAAGAGGGATGCTTGCTAATATTACTATAAGTTATGGCATTCCAATATTATTTACAAAGAATCCCAGAGAGACAGCTTCTTTTCTGAAGATAATAGCCAAGAGAGAGCAGGAAGAGGAGGGAAGTGATTTTAGTCTGCATGGAGGGAAAAGAGAGATGTCTTTAAAGGAATGGCAGGAGTATATAATAGGGGCATTGCCTGGTGTTGGCTCTATATTAGCTAGGCCTTTGTTGAGGGAGTTTAAGAGTGTGAAGAATGTTGTCAATGCATCTGAAGATGATTTACAGAAGGTAGAGAAGGTTGGGCCTATAAAGGCTAAGAAGATAAAGGATGTTACAGATTGGGAGTATGGGGTTTAGATTATTTATGATTACAATATGCAACTGCATATGAGGATGAATCAATAAGGTTCCTCGGTACACCTGCAATCAGTGTGAGAGAAATTGTTTCTAAGCTAAGTCCATCTGAATTTAGAAAAGGGGAATTTCTTTTATGAAAACTGCTGGTGTCTACACGTAAAATTTCATAGTCTTGGTTATTTCTCTTAACAACAGCAACTTCATTGATTCTCTGAGTTAAAAAACTTCTAGATCTATTCAACTTAATTCCTGGTGGGAGGTATTTTGATTCCTCACCGTTTTTATGAATATTGGCTACTATCTTCAGTGGGGGGTATTGCTTTTCTGAACCACCAAGGCACATAAAGACGTATTGTGTTGCCAAAGATTTAGCCTGAGCGTATGATAGTTCCTGAGTAGGGGATAACAAGTCAAAATAATTTCTAGAAATCTTTGCTATAGGCACTTCAATTGATGTAAAACCATTACGAACAAAGATTCGAGTCCTATGCCCGATTCCTGAGCTATCCCTTTTGTCTAAAGGTATATCTATAGGAAAGTCATCTTTCCTTGGAGCTAAAACTAACCAGTTAAATTCAATTGGGATTATTCCTAATGCTACCATAACTGCTTCTTTTGATAATGGATTACTATGATTTTTTTTAGCAATAATCTGTGCCATACTCACGATAGTAAATAGAATTATATAAATTATATAAATTTTATGGTTTTATGGTATTAAGAATATAAAAATTATCAGAATGGTTATTAAGTTAATTATTAATTTTAGAAATTCATAGCCCTTAATCTTTTAACTCTTTCTTTTGTTAAAGGATGTGTTGAGAAGATTTTGAGAAATCCTCCTCTTCCACGAAATGGATTTGTAATAAACAAATGAGCAGTAGTTTGTGTTTGTGAGTTTGGTCTTAGTGAAATTTTATTTGTTGAGTTTTCCAGTTTTTCTAAAGCACTAGCCAGGCCATAACCATTGTGTAAAATCTTAGCTCCGGATTCATCAGCTAAAAACTCCCTGCTTCTTGATATTGCCATTTGGATGATTGCTGCTAAAATTGGAGTTAAAATTGCTAAAACTATAAGTTCTAATCCTCCTCCGCCTCTTCTGTCCCTTCCTCCAAAACCTCCAAATATGGCTGCCCATCTTGCCATGAAGGCAACATAAGATATAACTCCTGCTATAGTTGCGGCTACTGCTTGTATTAATGTGTCTCTGTTTCTAATATGCGAAATTTCATGTGCAATAACTCCTTTTAGTTCATCTTTGTTTAATAAATCCATTATTCCTCTTGTTACTGCGACTGCAGCTTTCTTGGGCGATCTTCCGGTTGCAAAGGCATTGCTGAATGGAGCGTTAATTATGTATACTTTAGGCATTGGTATTTCTGCTAAATGTGCGACTTCACCGACTATTTTGTAAAGCTCTGGCTCTTCTGATTCTTTGACTTCTTTTGCACGGTACATTGCCAAAACAATCTTATCTGAGAACCAGTAAGCGCCAAAGTTCATTACAATTGCAAAGATTAATGCAATAGTTAGTCCTTGCATTCCTCCAAGTAAATTACCTACCCATAAAAGTAATCCTGTTAATAGGCCTAGCAAAACTACTGTTCTGATTTGATTGCCTATTGCCATAGTTAATTGGGAGAATTTTAGTATTTAAAAAGTTAGTGTTTAAGCTTTAGTCTTTCTATATAACTATCCAATCCCTCAATCTGCCTTAGTTTAGTGTTTTTAAATAAAAAGAGCCTGAATCTATTATCAACTTTAACTCCAAATCTTCCTAAATCATGGTTTAGTTTTCCATAGAGCTGCTTTCCTTTTTTGTCTAAGTCGGTTAGTATTATTACTCCTTTGCTTTTTTCTATTAGCTCTTCTACGATTTTATAGAGGGGTTTTTTGTTTAGCTGGACTATATTTGTGATTCCTAAGCGTTTTAGTGCTGCTTTGTCTTCTTTGCCTTCTACTATTATTATTTTGTCTGAGGTTTTTATTTTGTCTATCCAGTCTAAGAGTTCATTTGTTGTTTCCTTCATTTGTTAAAGGAAAAGAATTTAAAGTATAAAAATATACTTATAAATCGGGGATTTTATGATAACTTTAAGCCAGATTCTGAAGCACTATAAAAGAGAGGATATACAGAATGAGATTATTGAGAATGCTAAAGACAGAGAAGTTGCTATAAAGTTTGGTGATAAGGGTTTTGGGAAAAGGCCTGATATTTTGAAATATCCAAAGGATGTTTTAGAGTTAGCTAAGCAAGGTGCTACTTCTTTTCATGCTTCTGAGGAGTTATGGAGGAGTCCTTTGCAGTTGGATCCGATGATGAAAAGGAAGGATGTGGAGAATTTAAGAACAGGATGGGATTTAGTTCTGGATATTGACTGTAAATTTTTAGAATATTCCAAGATTACAGCTGATTTGTTGATAAAGGCTTTAAAGTTTCAGGGAATTAATTCAATTTCATGTAAATTTTCAGGAGGCACTGGTTTTCATATTGGGGTGCCGTTTGAGGCTTTTCCTAATAAAGTGCATGATATAGAAGCAAGATTGTGGTTTCCTGATGGGCCAAGAAAGGTCGCCATCTACCTGAAGGAGATGGTAAAAAATCCTTTGATTGAAACATTGTTAAAAAGAGAGAGTGTTGAGAAGATAATCAAGAAAACAGGAAAAAAATTTAGTGAGATAGTAAAGAAAGGTGTTTTTGATCCTTTTTCAATTATAGGGATTGATACTATATTAATATCTTCTAGGCATTTATACAGAATGCCGTATAGTTTTAATGAAAAAACTGGTCTTGTTTCGGTTCCGGTGAATCCCAGCAAGGTTATGCAGTTTAGGAAAGAGATTGCTATTGCGAAGAATGTAAGGGTTTCCAAGTATAGGTTTTTGGATAAAAATAAAGTAGAGAAGAATGAGGCTAAGAAATTGTTAGTTCAGGCTTTTGATTTTAGTTTGAAGCAGGAAGAGATTAAAACAGAAAAAGGAAAAAACTATGAGATTCCTGAAGAAGCTGTTCCTGAGCAGTTTTTTCCACCCTGTATTAACCTGATTCTTAAGGGTTTGACTGATGGAAGGAAAAGAAGCTTATTTATTTTAACAAATTTTTTGACTTCAGTAGGATGGAGCTATGAGCAGATAGAACAGAAGTTAGATGAGTGGAATAAAAAGAATGCTGAGCCTTTAAGAGAAGTTTTAATTAAAGGGCAGATAAGATATCATAAACAGAAAAAGAAAAAGATTTTACCTCCGAATTGTTCTAATTCCATGTATTACAAGGATTTTAGGGTTTGTGTTCCTGATAATTTATGCCAGAAGATAAAGAATCCTGTAAATTACAGCAGGGTTAAGACCAGGTATTTGGAAAAGGGGAAGAAGAGAAAAGGACAGTAAAATTTATAAAGGGTTATATACTCTCAATATCCCTCAATATTATATGTACCTAAGGGGTTTTACGTACATTGCATAAATTAGCCTGAAAAGAAGCCTTTTCAGTACAATATGTTTCTAGTAAAGGCTTTAATAAAAGGCTTGTTTTTTACAAACTCACACAAAGAGACCTTGCTGTCTTACTGTATGGGGTGAGTTAAAGCAAAAACCAATAAAAAATGCCTACAACAAGAAGACCAAGATTTGGAAGTTTGGCCTATCATCCAAGGAAGAGGGCCAAGAGAGAAATAGCTAGAGTCAGATCTTGGGCTAAATTAAAAGAGGCTAAGTTACTGGGGTTTGCCGGTTATAAGGTGGGCATGACTCATCTAATGATTACAGATAATAGCCCAAATTCAATGACCAAAGGGGAGACGATTTTTTGTCCTTCAACAATCATTGAATGTCCTCCTTTAAAGACTGCTTCTATACGTTTTTACAAAAAAACCAATTATGGTTTAAAGGCTGTTTCTGATGTTCTTGCTGAGAATCTGGATAAGGAATTATCAAGAAGGATAATTTTACCAAAAAATAAGAAGAAAAAGATTGATGATATTAAGGATTTTGATGAGCTAACTTTAATTGTATATACACAGCCAAGGCTTACAGGGATTGGAAAAAAGAAACCAGAATTATTCGAGATAGCTATTGGCGGCAAGAAAGAGGAGAAATTAAATTATGCAAAGGATGTTTTAGGAAAAGAGGTTAGTATAGGAGATATATTCAAAGAAGGTAATCAGGTTGATATTCATGCTATAACAAAAGGAAGAGGTTTGCAGGGGCCTGTTAAGAGATTTGGAATGGGTTTGAAGAGCCATAAATCTGAGAAAAGCAGAAGGAATCCTGGTTCTTTAGGGCCTTGGAAAGGACAAGTAAATATAATGTGGAAGATTCCTCATGCCGGTCAAACTGGTTATTTTCAAAGAACAGAATTTAATAAATGGTTGTTAAAGATCGGGAATAAAGGGGAAGAGATTAATCCAAAAGGGGGGTTTGTTAGATATGGTGTAATCAAGAATCCTTATGTTATAGTCAAAGGACCTATAGCCGGTCCTAAGAAAAGATTAATCAGATTTAATTTTGCAATAAGGCCAAACAGGAAAATACCAACAGATGCTCCAACTATAAAGCAGATTGTACAATAAAATGACAGAAGCAAAGGTTTTGGATTTAGAAAATAACGAGAAAGGGAAGATAGGGCTGCCAAAGCAGTTTGAGGAAGATGTAAGACCGGATCTAATAAAAAGGGCTGTTTTGGTTATTATGTCCCACAAAAGACAAGGGTATGGTGCAAAACCAGAAGCAGGAAAAAGGGCTTCTGTAAAAATTTCAAAAAGAAGACATACTTACAGGGGAAGCTATGGATATGGAATTTCAAGGGTGCCAAGGAAAATACTTTCGAGAAGAGGGACAAGGATGAATTGGCAGGCTGCATTTGCCCCTGGTACAGTTGGCGGAAGAAGAGCACATCCTCCAAAAGCTGAGAAAATATGGTGGCAGAAAATAAACAAAAAGGAAAGAAAAAAGGCAATAAGATCTGCTATTTCAGCTACGATAAGCAAGAAACTGGTTGTGAAAAGAGGACATAAGGCAGGGGATAATTATCCTCTTGTAATTGATCCGGTTATTGAGAATGTTGATAAAACAAAGAGTGTTAAGGATATTCTGATAAAATTCGGATTAAAAGAAGAGCTAAAAAGATGCGAAAATAAAAAGGTAAGGGCCGGGAAAGGTAAATTAAGGGGAAGAAAATACAAGAAGAAGAAGGGTCCTTTAATAGTGGTTTCAAAAGATTGTAAATTAATTAAGTCAGCCGGTAATATTCCAGGGGTTGATGTTTGTGAAATCAAAAATATTAATACTGAGCTATTGGCTCCTGGGTCGGTTCCAGGCAGATTAACGTTATGGAGCAGGGGGGCTATAGAAATATTAGAAAAAGAGAAATTATTTTTATGATTAAAATGGATATATACAAAACAATAAAGAATCCATTGTCAACGGAAAAAGCTATCAGATTAATGGAAAGTGAGAATAAGTTATTGTTTGTTGTAGACAGAAAAGCGACTAAAAAGGATGTTAAAGAAGCTGTTGAGAAGATGTTTAAAGCTAAGGTTGATAAGGTAAATATTTTAATTGGGCCTGATGGTAAAAAGAGAGCTTATGTTAAATTTTCAGCTGAAACTCCTGCTATAGATATTGCAACTCAATTAGGTTTGATGTAAGGTGCATTAAAATGGGAAAAAATTTAATTCAACAAAAACGTGGAAAAGGTTCATCTACTTATAGGGCTCCTAGTTTCAGGTATAAGGGAAGGGCAGCTTATGGGGCATATAGTAAAGGGGCTGTTAATGGAAAGATATCAGATATTATTCATTGTCCGGGGCACAGCGCTCCTTTGATTAATGTGAAATATGAAAATGGAGAAGAGGTTTTATTACAAGCGCCAGAAGGTATTAAGGTTGGTAGCGAGATTGTGAATGGGGAGGAAACACCAATTAAATCAGGAAATGTTATGCTTTTAAAGAATATACCAGAAGGGACGGCTGTTTATAATATTGAGGGTTCGCCAGGTGATGGAGGAAAATTTGTCAGGTGTTCAGGAGCTTTTGCTAAAGTAACATCCAAAATGAGGGACAAGGTTGTTTTATTATTGCCATCAAAAAAGGAAAGGGAGTTTAATCCACAATGCAGGGCTACTATTGGTATTATAGCAGGTTCCGGAAGAACAGAAAAACCATTTTTAAAAGCAGGATTTAGGTATCATGCTATGAGGGCAAGAAATAAGAGGTATCCTAGAGTAAAGGGTGTTGCTATGAATGCCGTTTCACATCCATTTGGAGGGTCAAGTACATGCAGTAAAGGAAATGCATCCACTATATCAAGAGACGCTCCTCCAGGAAAAAAGGTTGGTAAGATAGCAGCCAGGAGAACAGGTCGTAAAAAGAGTAAATAAAAATGGCAAAGAAAGAGTTTACTTACAGAGGAAAAACATTAGAGGAATTAAAGAAGATGAGTTTGAATGATTTTATGCTATTGCTGCCTGCAAGATACAGGAGAAGTTTGAAAAGAGGATTTAGCGAGCAGCAAAAGGTATTGTTAAAGCATATCCGGGCAAATAAAAATAATATAGAAACTCACTGCAAGGATATGATTATATTACCAGAGATGGTTGGTATGACAATAAAGATTCATAAAGGAAAAGAGTTTGTTCCTGTAACAATACAAAATGAGATGATTGGTCATTATTTAGGAGAGTTTGTTATTACAAGGCAGAAAGTAGAGCATTCTGCTCCTGGTATCGGAGCTACAAGAAGCTCTGCGGCTCTATCAGTGAAGTAAAGATGAGATATAACTATTCGACAAAGAAGTATGATAAGGAAAATATGGCTAAGGTAGTTGGAAGATCCTTGCCTATATCCACAAAGTTTTGCGTTGAGATATGTAATTTTATCAGGTATAAAACGACAAGCGAGGCAAAAAAGATATTGCAGGATGTTATAGAAGGGAAAAGGGCTGTTCCTTTTAAGATTTTTAAGAGGGATTTGAGCCACAAAAAAAAGATTGGGGCTGGGAGATATCCAAAAAAGGCAGCTACTGATATTGTGAAATTGTTAGAGAGTGCAGAGGCAAACGCGCAGTTTAAGGGAATTAACACATCAAATTTACGCATTGCTCATATAAATGCGCATCTGGCAAGCAGGCCATGGCGTTATGGCAGGCAAAGAAGAAGAAAAGCAAAAAGAACACATATAGAAATAATTGTTGGGGAGAAGAAAACAAAGGAAAGCAAAAAAGAAACTAAAAAGGAGAAGAAGATAAGTAAAATAGAGGAAAGAGCCCTAAAGGTAGAGAAGAAGGCAACAGAAGTTTCTGAAGAAGAGAGAAAAAAGGTAAAAAATGATTGAAAGAAAATTTGTGACTGAGAAAATAAAGGAATTTCGAATTCAGGAGTATGTAAGGGGTAGTCTAAAGAATGCCGGTTTGAGCCATATAAAGGTTCAGAAAACCCCATTAGGAGAGAAAATAATTGTTTATACATCAAGGCCTGGTCTGGTTGTTGGCAGAAAAGGACAGAATATCAAGCAATTGACAAAGGTTTTGAAAAAGGAATTTGAATTAGAAAACCCCCAGATAGAGATTTCTGAGGTAGAGAATATAGGTCTTAATGCTTCTATAATGGCTGAAAATATTGCCACTTATCTGGAGAAATTCGGAACTAAAAACTTCAAGGGAATAGGACATAAAATAATGACCCGGGTTATGGATTCTGGTGCTTTGGGTGTTGAGATAATATTAAGCGGGAAAATACCAAGTTCAAGAGCCAAATCATGGAGGTTTTACTCTGGTTATTTGAGAAAGTGTGGTGATGTTTCAATAGAGGGGGTGCACAGGGCTTATGCTGTTGCTCAACTGAAATCAGGTATTGTCGGGATTAAGCTGGCAATAATGCCACCTGATATTAAACTACCTGATAGTATTCAGCTTTTAGAAGAAAAGGAAGAGGTTATTGAGGAAGTTAAAGAAGATGCACAAGAGGGAGAAGAACAGAAGAAGGAGACCAAGAAAAAATCAGAGAAGAAGAAAGAAGCTAAGAAAGAATCAGAAGAAGAGAAATTGAAGGAGGAAAAGAATGAAGATAAAGGAAATAAGGTCGATGAGTAAGGAAGATCTTAATTCGAAATTAGAGGAGCTGAGAAAGGAATTGATAAAGGTTAATGCCCAAATAGCTACAGGCACTACCCCAAAGAGCCCTGGTCAGGTTAAACAGATAAAAAAGAATATTGCAAAGATAGTTACTGTTATTCATGAAAAAATTAAGGAGGTAGATAGCAAAACATGAGTGAAATATGCACAAAGTGCGGTTTGCCAAAGGAGCTATGTGTTTGTGAAACAATAGCAAAAGAGAGCCAGAAGATAATAGTAAAGTTAGTGAAAAAGAAATTCAATAAAATAAGTACAGTGGTTGAAGGGATAGATGAAAGAGAGATTAACCTGAGAGAATTGGCTAAGAAATTAAAAAGCCAGTTTGCTTGTGGCGGAACAGCAAAGGAAGGAAGGATAGAGTTGCAGGGAGACCATAAGCAGAAGGTAAAGGATATCTTGGTTCAGACAGGGTTTGCCCCAGAGACAATAGAAGTGCAGTAGGCATTGAGTTGATGAAAAAATGAAAGAAAAGAGCAAAAATATAGGCATGAAAGTAGAATTGCCCAAGAAAGAATGCAAGGACAAAATGTGTCCATTTCACGGTAGATTAAAGTTCAGGGGAAAAATCTTTACCGGGGTTGTTATATCCACAAAAATGCAAAAAACAGCCACAGTAGAATTTACAAGACAATATTACCTGCCAAAATATGAGAGATATGAAAAAAGAAGAACAAGGATAAAAGCCCATAATCCTGAATGTATTAATGCAAAGGATGGGGATATCGTCAGAATATCTGAGTGCAGGCCTTTGAGCAAGACAAAGAATTTTGTCGTTATAGAAAATTTAGGAAAAGAGAAGGGATTTAGAGAAAGAATAGAGGCTTTAGAGGAAAGCAAAACAAGGAAAAAGGAGAAGGAAGAAGATGCAAGCAGTAAAAGCGAAAGTAACTAGGGCTTTACCAGTAGGGTCAAGAATTGAAACCTGTGATAACTCGGGAGCCAAGGTTATCAAAATCTGTAGTGTGTATAGAAATAAAACTGTAAAAGGAAGATTACAGGCAGCTGGCGTTGGTGATTTAATATTAGCATCAGTTGTAAGAGGAAGGCCTGAGATGAGAAAACAAACTGTTTTTGCGGTAATTGTAAGGCAAAAGAGGGAATATAGAAGACCAGACGGTATGAGGGTAAAGTTTGAAGATAATTCGGCAGTTGTATTAAAGGATGAAAAAGGAAACCCAAAAGGAACTATATTTAAGGGACCGGTTGCAAAAGAGGCTACTGAAAGATGGCCCGGTGTTGCAAAGATGGCGAGGATTGTTGTATAATGAAGAAGAAATTTTCAATAAAATGGAAAAGTAGCAAGCAAGTCAGAAAGCAAAGAAAGTATAGGTATAATGCTCCCTTGCATGCAAAGCAAAAATTTGTTCATGCTCACCTTTCAAAAGAGTTAAGGAAGAAGTATAAAACAAGAAATTTAGGATTAAGAAAAGGGGATAAAGTCAAGGTTGTGAGAGGCCAATTCAGGAAACATACGGGGAATGTTGAGAGGATTGATTTAAAGAAGACAAAAGTGTATGTAAGCGGGATAGAAGTGACCAAAAAGGATGGGAGCAAAACGACTTACCCTATAGACCCATCTAATCTAGTTATAACCGAGCTGAACCTTGATGATAAACTGAGGCAAAAAATAATTGAGAGAAAGACAAAATGAAAATTGTAAACAATTTTCAATCATTTAAACTTAAGGAGTTTAAATAAAATGAAAAAGCATCTGAAAAGGCTGGCAATTCCAAAATCATGGTCTGCAAAAAGAAGAGGGTTTACTTTTATTATAAAGCCAAGCCCAGGACCACATCCAATTAAGCTGGCCTTGCCTGTTAACATAGTTTTAAGAGATATGCTGGGTATTGGCAAAACCTCAGATGAAGTTAAAAAGATTTTACATGAAAGTGAAATACTGGTGGATGGAATTAGAAGAAAGGAATTGAAATTTCCCTTGGGGATTATGGATGTTGTTGAGTTTAAGAAAAGCAACGAGTATTTCAGGGTTGTACTTGATAAAGGCAAACTTAGCCTGATACCTATTGACAAAAAGGAGGCTGGCTTTAAACCATGCAAAATCATAGGGAAAGGCAAGGTTAAGGGAAAAACCCAGCTTAATCTTTATGATGGTAAGAATATTTTGATAGAGAAGGATGGGTTTCGGGTTGGTGATACGGTTGTTATTGGTCTTCCAAAGCAAGAGGTAAAGGAACATATTAAGTTAGAGAAAGGATGTATCATCTGCCTTATTGGAGGAAAACATATTGGAGATATCGGCAAGATTGAAGATATTATTTCAAATAAAATCACATATAAAGGAAAAAGCGGAGAAATTATTGAAACGTTAAAGAAATATGTTTTTGTGGTGGGCAAGGAAAAGCCCGTAATAACTTTAACAAAGAAAGAGTAAAATGAATCCAATGAGACAGGTAAGGATAGAAAAGGTAACATTGAATGTCGGCGCGGGTAAGGACCAGAGCAAGCTAGAGAAAGGAATGTTGCTTTTAAAGATTATTACAGGCATTAATCCGGTGAAAACCTTCACAAATAAAAGAATTCCTTCATGGGGGATAAGACCGGGCTTGCCTATAGGATGCAAATTAACATTAAGGAAGAAAAAGGCTGAGGAAATTTTATTGAAGTTGTTGGATGCCAAGGACAATAAATTAAGATTACACCAGTTCGATAAAGATGGTAATATAGCATTTGGGATTCATGAATATATAGACATTCCAGGCATTAAGTATGATCCTAAAATAGGGATAATGGGTTTTGAGGTGTGTGTAACATTCGAAAGGCCTGGATTCAGGATTAAAAGGAGAGGAACTATGAAGAGAAAGATATCAAACAGACACAGAATAAGCAAAGAAGAGGTTATCGAGTTTATGAAAAATAAATTTAATGTTAAGGTAGGTGAGGAATAATGACGTATTCGGATCATAAAAAATTTTTCAAACAATTAAAGGCAAAACCTGTAAAGCTTAAAAGATTTTTGAAGCACAACGCCCCAAAAGAAAGAAAGTTTGGGCCTAAGACAAAGCATTGCAGAATATGCGGAAACCCAAAGGGCCATATAGGGAAGTATGGTCTGAATATTTGCAGGAGATGTTTCAGGCAAATTGCCACTAAGTTAAGCTTTAAGAAATACAATTGAGTGATTAAGATGTTGAATGATACATTAGCAACTGCTTTATCAGCAATATTGAACAAGGAAAAGATAGGGAAAAAGGAATGTATAGTTAGACCTTCATCTAAAATAATTAAGGCTGTACTTAAAATAATGAATGAAAATAATTATATCGGTTCATTTGAGGATGTTGTTACTGCAAAAGGCAATTTGCTTAAGGTCAATTTGCTTGGGAATATAAACAAGTGCGGGGCTATAAAGCCTAGGTACAGCGTTAAGAAGAATGAGTATGAGAAGTTTGAGAAAAGGTATCTTCCTGCTAAGGATTTTGGGATTATTTTTGTATCTACACCGAGAGGTATTGTGACACATACTGAAGCTAAGAAAAAGAATATTGGAGGTAGGTTAATAGCATTCTGCTATTAACGAGAAACCTCCCCACAAGTATCACAATCAGGTGCGTGTCCCACCCCGACATTGGGTGTGAGAGTAGCACAACTAAATGGATATTAAAAAATGGTTAAAGAAAAAAAGCAAAAGAAGGAGATAAAAGCTGAAATAGAAATTCCTGAAGGAATTACGATTGAAATAGATAAAGATATAGTTAAGGTTAAAGGAAAAGGAGGGGAGGTTGTAAAGAAACTTTTTAATCCTAATGTTAAGATAAACAAAGAGGGAAATAAGATTGTTTTAAAAGCCTTAAAACCTACAAAGAGAGAGCGGAAACTGGTTAATACATTTAGAGCCCATCTTAAAAATATGTTAAAAGGGGCTAATGAAAACTACTCATATAAATTAAAGATATGTTCTGGACATTTTCCAATGAATGTATCTGTAAAGGATAAAGAGTTTATTGTAAAGAATTTTTTTGGAGAAAAAATACCGAGGGTTCTTAAAATAAAAGAAGGGGTTAATGTAAAGGTAGAAGGAGATATGGTGGTTGTAGAGTCATCAGATAAAGAATTAGCAGGCCAGGTTGCGGCTGATATTGAGCAATTAGTAAGAAGGACAAGGTATGATATAAGAATTTTCCAAGACGGAATCTGGATTTGTGAAAGAGCGGGTAAGGAAATAAAATGAAGGAGCTATTAGAATTAAGAAAACAAATTAAAAGAAAAAAGCCAGATTTTGTCAGACAGGATCCTCATAAAAAAAGATTAAGGAAAAAGTGGGTCAAGCCCAGAGGATTGCACTCCAAGGTAAGGTTAAAGAAAGCTGGCCATCCTAAAAAGGTTTCTGCCGGTTATAGGGCCCCAAAAGAAGTGAGAGGATTAAGCAAGGAAGGATTGAAGGTTATAATTATTAATAATGAGAGTGAATTAAGCAAGGTAGATAAAGAGAAAGAAGGAATCATTGTATCCGGTAAGGTGGGTTTAAGGAATAAGATCTTATTATTAAAAAAGGCTAAGGAAAACGGCATTAAAGTTCTTAACCTGGATGTTGATGAATATCTAAAAAGAAAAGAAGAGGAAATAAGGAAAAGGTTTGAAAAGAAGAAAGCAAAGGAAGAGAAGAAGAAAGCAAAAAAGAAAGAAGAGAAGAAGGGGAAGAAAGAAGAAAAACTGGAAGAAAAGTTAAGTGAAGAGGAGAAGAAAGAGCAAGAGAAAAAGGAGAAAGACAAATTGCTTACTAAGAGAGAGACAAAATGAAATTAGACAACCAAAAAAGACTTGCTGCCCAGATATTAAAATGCTCTGAAAAGAAGATAAGGTTTGATCCTGATAGACTGAGTGATATAAAAGAAGCAATAACCAAGGTAGATATTAAGGGTTTGATAAAAGATAAGGCTATAAGAAAGGTTCATGCTAAAGGTGTTTCCAGAGGAAGAGCGAGGAAGAGATTAGTACAAAGGAGAAAAGGAAAACAAAAAGGGCCTGGCTCAAGAAAGGGGGGCAGGAGTGCCAGGTTTCCCAGAAAGAGGGAATGGATAAATAAGATAAGGGCTCAAAGAGGATTACTGAGGAAGTTAAAGGAAAAGAAGATTATTGATGATAAATTATACAGAGAGCTTTACCTGAAATCAAAAGGGGGATTTTTCAGAAGCAGGAGACATATTAAGTTGTATTTAGAGGAAAGAAAGAAATGAGATTGGGATTTAAAAGAAAAAGATTGGGGAAGACGGATTACAGGAAGAGATTAAAGATTTTATTAGCTAACAAACCACGGCTAGTAGTGAGAAAAAGCCTTAAGAATATATCAGCCCAGGTAATAGAATACGGGGAAAATGGAGATAAGGTTTTATTATCTGCGCATAGTTCTGAATTAAAAAAATATGGGTATGACGGCAGTAAGGGAAATATCCCTATATCTTACCTTGTGGGTTTATTGATAGGAAGCAAGGGTAAAAAGAAGAATATCAAAGAGTTAGTTTTGGATATTGGACTGCAAAAATCTGTTAAAGGTTCGAGAATTTACTCTGTGTTGAAGGGTTGTGTTGATAGCGGGTTGAGTGTTCCACATTCAAAAGAAATATTGCCTTCTGATGATAGGATAAAAGGGAAACATATTAAGAATTTTGAGGTTAATAAATTTGAAGATGTAAAAAACAAGATATTGGGAAAATAAAATGGCAGATGAAAAGGAAAAGACGGTTAGCGAAGAAGAAGTGGAGGATGTAGAAAAACAGATTGTAAAAGAAGTAAAAGAAAGAGTGGGTTTTGATAAAGTATCTTGGAAACCAAGGACAGGTATAGGCAAAAAGGTCAAGAATGATGAGATTACAGATATAGATGAGATATTAGACAAAGGCTCAAAGATATTAGAAGCTGATATTGTGGATTGTTTATTGCCAAATTTAAATACAGAGTTGTTATTAATAGGCCAGTCAAAAGGCAAATTTGGAGGAGGCCAAAGAAGAATATTCAAGCAAACACAGAAGAAGACACAGGAAGGCAATAAGCCTCATTTTGCAATATATGCATGTGTTGGCGATAATAATGGCCATATTGGTTTGGGGTATGGGAAAAGTAAGGAAACTGTTCCAGCAAGAGAAAAGGCAATAAGAAGGGCTAAACTGAATTTGATAAAGGTAAGAAGGGGTTGCGGAAGCTGGCAATGCGGTTGTAAAGAGGCCCATACAATACCCTTTGCTGTTAAAGGTAAATGCGGTTCATGTATTATAGAATTGATTCCTGCTCCTAAAGGTACTGGCTTGTGTGTTGAGAATGAATGCCAGAAGGTTTTGAAGTTAGCCGGTATTAAGGACATATGGTCAAAAACAAAAGGGCAGACCAGAACAAAGATTAATTTAATATCCGCTTGTTTTGATGCTTTGAAAAATTTAGTTAAGATGAAAGTTGCAAGCAAACATTTTGAGGAGCTTGGTATTGTTGAAGGAAAAATAACTGAAAAGGTAGAAGAAAATGAGCAGGATAGCAGTAGTGAGGGTTAGAGGATCTGTAAATTTAAGAAAAGAAGTTAAGGATACCCTGAATTTGCTTAGATTATACAGGAAAAATTATTGTGTTGTGGTAGATAGTAATCCCTCTTTTATAGGCATGATAAAGAGGGTTAAGGACTATGTTACTTATGGGGAAATTGATGATGCTACTTATAAAGAGCTTTTGGAGAAGAGAGGGGAAGAGTATAAAGGCAGAGAGGAAGACAGGAAAGGCAGGATTAAGTATAGGAAATTTATTTTAGTTGATGGGAAGAAGATTAAACCTTTTTTCAGGCTTAACCCTCCCAGAAAAGGTTTTGGGAGAAAAGGTATTAAAGTTAGTTTTAAGGCTCATGGTGGTTTGGGGTATAGAGGAGATAGAATTAATGATCTGTTAAAAAGGATGATTTAAATGGTTGTTAATAAAAGAAAGAAGTTCAGCAGGCAAAGAGGAAGCCATACGCACGGTTGGGGCAGTAAGAAGAAGCATAGAGGAGCTGGAAATAGAGGAGGCAGAGGTATGGCTGGAACCGGAAAAAGAGCTGATCAAATAAAAACATTAATCTGGAAAGATAGAAGATATTTTGGTAAATATGGTTTTAAGAAGAAAGGTGTCAAGAAAGATGTTAGGGCTGTTAATATTGATTATATTGAAGAGAATTTGGATAAGTTTTTGAAAGAAGGAGATGTTATTGATTTAGGGAAGTTTGGCTATAATAAATTATTGGGTAAGGGTATTGTCAAGAGTAAATTAAGGATTAAAGTAGATAGTGCGTCTAATAAAGTGGTTGAAAAGATCAAGAAAAAGGGTGGAGAAGTTATTTTACCGAAGAAAGAGGTAAAAGAAAAATCTGAGGAGGTAAAACCTGCTGAATAAAATGTCAATCTGGAAAGCCATAATTAATAATCTTCCTGAAGTAGCTGGTCCAACTCAGAAAAGATTGTCTTTTAAGGAAAAGTTGAAATGGACATTGATTGTGTTAGTTATATTCTTTGTTTTAGGTCTTATGCCTTTGTTTGGTTTAGGGCAGAATGCTTTGCAAAGATTTGAGTATTTATCTATTATATTGGCTGCTAATTTTGGAAGTTTGATTTCTCTTGGTATAGGACCTATTGTTACTGCGTCTATTGTTTTGCAATTGTTGAATGGGTCGGGAATTGTGAAATTTGACTTAACTACAGCTGAAGGTAAAAAAACATTTCAGGGAGTTCAGAAATTGCTTTCTATATTTTTCATTATTTTTGAATCTGCAATATATGTATTTATGGGAGGTTTAGCTCCTGTTGAGGCTTTTAGAGGGACTCCTATGTATTTTCAATTGCAGCTTTTATTGGTATTTCAGTTATTTTTAGGAGGGATTTTGATATTATTTATGGATGAGGTTGTTTCGAAGTGGGGGTTTGGTTCTGGTATTAGCTTGTTTATTGCAGCAGGAGTTTCACAGCAAATTTTTGTGCAGGCTTTTAACTGGTTGCCAGGGCCTGGTGGCCTGACAGGAGTTACTTATTCAATTGGAGCAATACCTGCTTTATTCCAAAGTTTAGCTGCAGGAGATCCAACTACTGCTGGAATTAAGTTAGCTGCTTTGATTAGTACTGTGCTTGTGTTTGTAATGGCTGTTTATGCGCAGGCTATGAAGGTTGAGATTCCACTTAGCTTTGGCAGGATTCGTGGTCATGGAATAAGATGGCCTTTAGCTTTTATTTATACTTCTAATATTCCTGTTATTTTGGTAAGTGCTTTAATGGCTAATATGCAATTATGGGGTAGATTATTGCAGAATTGGTTCGGGCCTAATATTTTTGCTAGGTTTAGCGAAGCTTCTGGGCAGATTACCGGAGGATTTGTTTACTGGCTACAAAGTCCAGATGTGGTTAATAATATTCTAACACATTCAATAAATATGTCACAAATAATTCAGGCAATTGTTTATACTTTATTTATGATTGGGGGAGCAGTTTTGTTTAGTGTTTTTTGGGTTCAGACAGCTGGTATGGATGCCAGAAGCCAAGCAAAACAGATGATGGCTTCTGGGCTGCAGATTCCTGGTTTTAGAAGAGATCAAAGAGTTTTAGAGAGTTTGCTTAATAGATATATATGGCCGTTAACTATAATGGGAGCAATCGCAGTAGGGTTTTTAGCAGCTGTTGCTGATTTAAGCGGTGCTTTAAGCAGAGGCACTGGTATTTTGCTTACAGTTATGATTATTTATAGATTATATGAAGAGATAGCCAAGCAGCATATGATGGACATGTATCCTGCAATGAGAAGATTCATAAGTTGAAAAAATCAAAGATTTTTTCAATTTTGTCCTCCCCACCATAGCAGAACTATGGTGAGTTTCCCGCCCCGACGGCGGAAGTTAGAGGCAAATAACTAAAAAGAGGTGGAGTTGAGAAAAATGTTCGAAGGTGTTTTAAGTCCGGTTTTTGATCCGTTGTTGAGTTTGCCGATGATTTGGGTAGTTGTAATAATGGCTTTTATTATAACTTTGATTATAACTTTGATTTATAAGTTTACAACAAACCAGAATTTGATGAAGGAATTAAAGAGTGAAATGAAGGAATTACAGAAAGAGATGAAAGAGCTAAAGAGCGAGCCTCAGAAGATGATGGAAGTGCAGAAAAAAGCTATGCAGACAAATATGAAATATATGAGTCATTCAATGAGAAGTATGTTGTTTACTTTTATTCCAATAATCTTAATTTTTGGATGGATGAATTCACATCTGGCTTACGAGCCTATATTACCCGGGCAGGAGTTTACAACTTCTGTTTTGTTTTATGATGATATTAAAGGGGGTACTGAGTTAATAGTCCCGCAGGGCATTAGCAGTAGCGGAGAGTTGAATAAGACTATTAGTGATGGAGAAGTTAAATGGGTATTAAAAGGGGAAGAAGGCGAGTATTTGCTTGAGTATAAGGTGGATGGTAAAAGTTATACAAAGGATTTATTGATTACTGAAGAACAGAGTTATTCTAAGCCAGTGAAAGTTGTTAAGGATAAGACAGTCAGACAGATAAGCATTGATAACAATAAGATGAAGGTGCTTAACTTGTTTGGATGGAAGATAGGTTGGTTAGGTTCATATATTATATTATCAATTATATTCAGCATGATACTAAGAAAGCTTTTTAAAGTATACTAGATTTTTGAGATTAAAATGCCACAACCGAGAAAAAGGTCAAGAAGCTTAAGGAAGATTTTTGTAAAGACACCAGGGGGCAGAACTACTGTCCACTATAAATATAGGAAGCCCAAGGCAGCTAGGTGTGGTAAGTGCGGGGCTGTTTTGAAAGGTGTTGCCAGAGAAATGCCTTATAAGATGAAGAAGCTGGGTAAAAGTAAGAAACGATCTACAAGACCTTATGGTGGTGTTTTATGTTCCAGATGTATGAAGGAGTTATTTGTTGAGAAAGCAAGAAATATTTGAAATCTCTTTGGCATAAGGTGACTTTGCCTTTAATGTAAGAGATTGGAGGGAAAAATGATTGAAATCGGGAGAATCTGTTTGAAATTAGCCGGCAGGGATGCTGGCAGAGAATGTATAATTGTGGATGTTCTGGATGATAAATATGTTCTTATAGATGGCAATGTCAGGAGGAGGAAGTGCAATATATTACATTTAGAGCCTACTTCTAAGAAGATTGAGATTAAGAAAGGAGCTTCTCATGAAGATGTTAAAAAGGAGTTTTCTAAATTAAAAATACCTGTATGGGAAACAAAGCCAAAAGAGAAAGGAGAAAAGCCAAAGAAGATTAGGGGAAAGAAGAAGGCGGTAGCAGAAGAAGCAGCTAAAGAGATCAAGAAAGAGAAAAAGAAAAAAGAAGGGAAGGAATTGGCAAAGAAAAAAGAGAAGGAGAAGCCAGCAGCAAAAGAGAAGAAGAAAGTAAAAGATAAGGAAAATATAGAATAATCTTCTATTTATTTTTTTCTTTTAATAACCATATCAATCCTTCTCTTAAGGTGTCTCTCCAAAGCCCCCAAGTATGCCCCTGAGGGTATTTTCTAAGTACCAATTTCTTAATGAGGGTATTATCCTTTAGATCGGAATAGAACCATATATTGGGGCTTATAAGGTCTAAATCATAGTTGCCTATTACCATAAAAATTTTTAAAGGTTCTGGTATGTTTGTAATTTCCTTAAAATACGGCTTTCCGTAATCCTCATCATATCCAAATGCAAAATATCCTGAATGATAAAGAGCATAACCAAATTTTTCTGGATTTTTGTAAATAATGTAGGCTATTATGTTTCCTCCTGCCGAGGCACCTATTAGTACCCTTCCTTCTTTGTCTTCTCGTGCCGAGTAATTTTTCTCGATGTGGGGCATAAGTTTATTTACGAAGAAGGTTACATAAACATCTTTATTACTTAAGACATAATCCTCGTCCCTATCTATCGGGTCTATAAAAACAGCTATTATTGGTTCTATCTGTTTTCTGTTAATCATGTTATCCAGAATGTTGGGTGCTTTTCCGAATTTTATGTAGTCCCTTCCGTCTTTGAAGTAAATTACCTTGTATTTTTTATTCTTCCTGTGATTAGGAGGTAGATAGATACTTACTTTTCGTTCTGCACTTATTTTATTGCCCCCTTTGAATGCTTTACATTTCATTGATTCTGATATTATTTTTCCGTGGCGTATTTTTTTGGAATAGTTAGATTCTGAATGTTTTTGGTAGGTTGGCATTATCAGTTCTGAATTTGCTCCAAGACCACCATGTATTATTTTTGGATTTAGCGGGTCTAGTATCATGTATTGGTTATCAATCAAGAATTTATAATCGAGTCTTGCGTTGGTTTCGTAATATCTTTTTAAGTAAAAAAGGTCTGTGCCTTTCAGCCTATTGAGGGTCACAGGAAAGATTTGCCATACGGTCATGTCTCCTACCAGTTTTACATCCTTACATGAGCCTTTATATACAAATACCACCCTGTTTTTGTAGATAATAGGAAATTTAAATTTATTTTTCATATTTTGGAATTTCTTTTCTACAAAAATTTTTCTTTTTTTTAGAGGTAAAAGTTTTGCTTCTTTAATGAATCTCATAAATAGAGCAACATTGTTCTTTTTTTTCTTTTTCTTTAGCAAAAAGGGTTTCATCTAAATCGTCTATTTTTGTTTTGAGGAATTACTATGATTGGGGGTGTATTTAAAGCTTTCTTCATTTATTCAGCTTTTTAAAATTAAGAATTCACTATTTACCTCTTAATTCTGGGGCTTTCCATTTCTTTCCTAAGGCTTTGTAGATTGATTTTTCTGTTTTTCCTGATATATATTTATTATATTTTTTTGTAAAAAGGCCATATTGGTTAAGAAGGTAGCCTTTTCTTTTTGCAAGCATTCTTAGGCCAATGCTGTACTGAAATGGGCCGGTGTAAGAGATTAAATGAGCCCCCCATGTTTTTTTAGTTGCAAAATAAACCTCTAATTTCACGCCTTTGATATTAAAAGCTGCTTTTTTATCCCCTCCCTGGAGGTATTTGCCTTTTTTAGTCAAGTATTCTATTATTTTCTTTTTGCTTTTCGGTATTAAGACGATATCAACATCGATAGGAGAGGGGGATTTTCTTCTTATGCTTCCTGCAATTTCCAGATTATATGCTAATCTCCTTAATGATTTAGAGATGGATTTTGCTATTTTAATTACTTCTTTTCCTTTCAATGTTTTTACATATCTTCCTTTTTTGAATACAACTTTAGTTTTCATTTATTGCTTCAAACAAATCTGTTAGGTTTAGTTCTAAACCTACAACAGGTATTTCTAACCCATGATTAAGCAGAACATGAGGTGAAATTTCTCCAATAAATGCTACTTTTTTATTGTTTACTATAACTCTTCCTACCCTTCCTTCAATAAATGAATCATGCTCAACTTCTTCAATTGTGTATTCAATGTTTAGGGTTCTTAGTAAGTAATCTAAGACTTGTCTTATCTCTGTGTAATCTGCTTTTTCGTTTGCGGAAACAACTGCCACACGCTCGTAATCTATTACTTCATTTCCTTTTTTTACTGTTACAAAGCCTTGTTCAAATGCTTTTTGAGGGTATTCCACATGTTTGTTTTTCGAGAGGAATTCCATTAATATTGGTAGTAGCCATGTTCTTAAGCAAGAGTAGGTTTCAGACATGAAATTGCTGATTTCAACAGTACCAAAATCTTTTATATTCATTTTTTCATATAATGCTGTTTTGTTTGTCAGTATGGGGCTTAGCACTTCCTGGAAACCCAGGCCGATTAATAGTTCTCTTACTTTGTTTCTAAATACAACCATATCTGATGTTTCTCCTATTGTATAAGAGGTCATCGGGAGTTCTTTTATATTATCGTAGCCGTAAATTATTCCAATGTCTTCTATTATGTCAGCAGGGTGAAGAATGTCTTTTCTATATGGCGGTATTTTGACTGTTAGATTATTAATATCGTATTGTGCTTTTTCTAATAGGTTTTTTATTTCTGAATTTTTTAATTCCAAACCAAGCAGAGCTTTGATTTGTTCTTTTGTTATTTTGATTTTTTCATTAAATAACAGGGGAGTAGTTATTTTTTTATTTTCATATTTAACATCAACAGAGTGTATTTCAAAACCTCTTTCGTAGAATGCATAAGCCATAATGTTCATGCAGAGAAGTAAAGGCTCTAATTCTGTGCCTGTTGCTTCTACAAATAGGTGTTCTTCTCCTTCTGTAACTTTGCCTGTGAAGTTAGAATTAATTATTGGAGGGAATGAAAGAACTTCATTTACGCTGTCAACTAATATAGGATATTTTTTACAATCTTTTAGAATCCATGCATATTCTTTTCCTTTTGGATGTTCTTCCAGGATTTCCTGCTGCGTCATTTCTTTTTTGAATTCCAAGGGTATGAATTTTATTGATTCCGGGTCTGTTGCTTTATAGTAAACCGGGAATTTGATTTTGTCGTAAGAATAAACCCCAATGGCAACTTTTAGGCGTCTTCTGCCATAGCTTTCACATAATTTTTCCTGTAATTGTACCATTTGTTTGATCAGATAATCATCTACTTTATGGCCTTTTGCTACAAATGCTGCGATGTAAGGTCTTATTTGGTTTACTGAGTTATCGACAACGATTTTGTAATCTCCTTTTTTTATTTCAATTTTAGGTATGCATTTTTGTATGCCTAGGGTTCCTTTAAATAATCTTGCAACTCCTTCAACAGACCATAGATATGGAAGATTTGTGTCACCAAATTCCACTGTTATTTCCTCTTCCTCTTTATTATAATTTTCCAGGCTTCCTTTTCCGTATTCTACCAGTTTAGAGATTTCTTCTATTGCTAGTTTTTTTCCTACTAAATTCTGCAAGTCTTTTAATGAAAAATTTATTGTTGGCATTTTAGATTATTTTAGAGTTTCTCAAAAACTCCAAATTGTGTGAAAATAATTCTCTAATGTCATTTATTCCTAGTTTGAACATTGCTAATCTATCTATTCCTAAACCCCAGGCTAGTACGGGTATTTCATAGCCAACCAATGGTTTAACAAGTTCTGGGCGGAATATTCCTGATCCTCCTAATTCAATCCATCCCAGTTCTGGATGTTTTGCATGTAATTCTGCTGAGGGTTCTGTGAATGGGAAATAAGCAGGTGTTATTTTTATCTGGTCTGTTTCTGCGAATTCTTCTGCAAATAGTTTTAGTAATCCCTTAAGGTGTCTGAAATCAAGGTCTTGTTCAACTACTATTCCTTCTACCTGATTAAAGTCGGCAGAATGAGTTGCATCAACAACATCCGGCCTGAAGCATCTTGCTATTGCAAAGTATTTCCCTGGTATTTGTAGGTTTTTAGAGGCAAGCATTCTTGCGGATAGGGGTGTGCCCTGGGTTCTTAGGATTAGTTGTTTGGTTTTGTTAATGTCAAATTTATATTGCCAGCCTTTGCTTATTGTTCCTTTGCCTATTTCATGAGATGCTTTAACCTTTTCTAATAATTTTTCATCTATTTTTCCATATTTGGGATCTTTTATATAATAAGCTGCATGGATGTCTCTAGCGGAATGGAATTGGGGCATGAATAAGGCATCCATATCCCAGAATTCTGTTTCTACCAAATGGCCGAACATTTCCTTGAAGCCAATAGAAAGGAATTTTGTTCTTACTTCATCCAAGAATTTTCTGTAGTGTTGTTTCTTTCCTCCTGAGATTACTGGAACATTTATTTTTATGTCATACCTTCTGAATTTTTTTGTTTTCCAAGAAGAATCTTTAAGCATTTTTGCAGTTAATCTATCATAGGTATCTTCAAGTTTAATTCCTTTAGAAATTAGTTTTTTTCCTAGGTCTGTTAATGTTGCTTTTTTTATTTTCTTTTTTTCTATTTTTATTATATTTTTTCTTTTCTTCAGATTTTCCAAGGCAAATTTTTCTTCTTCTTTCAGGTTTTTAAATTCTAAAGGGAAGGATTTTTTGAGAAATTGCTCTTCCAGGCTTTCTTTTTCCAGTATTTTTTTTGCTTGTGGAAGTTGGGATATTAATAGTTCTTTGTCCTTTTTTATTATAATAGCGGCTTTCCCTTTTAATACCCCCAAACAAATATTTACTTCTTCTTTGGTTATATTTGATTTTTTTATTATTTCTGAGATAGGGGTATCCTTTTTAACTGCTTGCAGAAATCTCTTTTCAGGTAATCCTTCTTTTAGATATTTTTTTCCATTGGTGTCAAGATTTATTATTTCTTTTGTGTCTTCGCTTATTTTAACGATATTTTTATTTTCTAACCATTGCAAACCCCTCATGGCTTCTACTTCTTTTAATTGGCTTAATTTAGCAATATCCGGAAGGGTATTTGCTTTTTCTAAAACTGAAAGAACTTTTCTTTCGTAGGTATGTAATGTCTGGATTAATTTATCTTCATCCATTTTCAATATTCTCTAGGGTAAGAACCTAAGATTTTAAGGAAGAAATTTTCTTCTATCTTTTTGAAAGCTTCTTTTATTTTTTCATCTTCTTTGCTGCCCTGCATATCAATAAAGAAGATATAGTCACCTAGTTTTCCTTTGGAGGGTCTTGATTCTATTTTTGTCAGATTGATATTTCCTTTTGCAAATTCTCCTAATAAAGAGTATAGCAATCCTGGTTTGTCAACCTGGGGGTAAATAGCGATAGATGTTCTGTCTCTATTGCTTTTTTCTGCTTGTTTTTTGCTTATAACAATAAATCTGGTAACATTGAATTTATTATCTTGGATATCTTTTTTTATTGCCTTTAATCTGTAGATGTCTATTGCCTCTTTTGGGACAATTGCTGCTTTTGATTTATCTTTTTTTTCTGCTATTATCTGGGCAGAGGCTGCGTTAGAGCTTGTTTGGATTATTTTTACATCAGGCAAGTTTTTTCTGATGAATTTTTCACATTGTTCATAGGTGGAAGGATGTATGTAAAGTGTTTTTATGTCTTTTATTCCGTCATAACCTACGAGATTGTGTTTTATTGGCAGGATTATCTCTGCACTAATATTTAAATCAAATTCCATTAAGGCATCTAATGTTAAGCCAATAGTGCCTGAGACTGAGTTTTCTAATGGGACAATACCTTCATTTACTTCATTTTTGTCAACAGACTCAAAAATATCCCAGACTGTATTTTTGAATATAATTTGAGCATTTTTATTTCTCTTTAAAACAGCCTCATGGCTGAATGTTCCTTTGGGTCCCAAGGTTGCAATTCTCATTTTAAGCTGCCTTTCTTGACTAATTTCTCTATTAAATAGTCTGAATATTCTGTTGCTTCTCGTTTAAAGCTACCCAGGAAGTCTGCACCCTCTTTGAAGAATTTTATAAATTCCTCTTTGTCTTTTCTTTTTATGATTCCTATTAATTCGCGAGTGGATCTAATGTATTCTTCCATTGCCTTTTTGTTTTCCGGATTCAGCATTTCTATGTCAGCGTATAAGGTTGGGTCCTGATTAAGTAATCTTCCAACCATATCCATTCTTAGTTTATAGATAGGAGAAGTGTAATGGAGGCTTTCTGCAACATCTATTCCAAGTTTTTTTAATGTGTGCGCTACACAGATTGTTGAGAAATGGGTTATGCCCTGTATAATAGACATCATTTTATCATGCTTTTCAGGAGTTGTTATTCTAACTAAAGCGCCATTTTTCTCAAGGATGTTTCTAAGCCAAGGCATCCATTTTTTAGGTCTAGCTGGGCACAAGACAACTGTCTGGTTCCTTATTGTTTTGACAGAAGGTCCAAAAACAGGATGGGTACCGATAACAGCTGCCTGTGTATTTTGCAGCATTGCCTGTACAGGCTCCTTTTTTAAGGATGTTAAATCCATCAATAAGGCACCTTCTCTTACATAGGGGGCTACTTCTTTTATTACTTTCACTGTAGAAGAGATTGGGACACTTATTATTACTACATCGCATTTAGCTGCACATTGTTCAGGCTTAAGTTTAGTCTTTCTACTAGCTATGAGAACCTTACATTTGTTTTTCTCAAAAAATTTCTTAAACCACTGGCCCATCTGGCCTGTGCCGCCTATTATTCCTACTGTTATTTTTCCTTCCATGTTACTTTTCCTTTAGTTTTGCCCACTTTTTATCCAGTTTTGCCATGGCATCATATGCTTTGGCTAAAAATAAAGCATCTAATAATGCAATAGCCATCATTGCTTCTGCCACTACATAGATTCTTCCCAGTAAGGTAGGATCTCTTCTTGTTATCGGGCTTAATTTTTCTTCTTTCATTGTTTTCATATTAATAGAGGTTTGTTCTAGCGAGATTGTTGGAGTTGGCTTTACTGCTATTCTGGCTATTATGTCTTCTCCGTTTGTTATGCCTCCCAGAAAGCCTCCTGCATTGTTTGTTTTAAAGCGTACTTTACCGTCCTTTGTCAGATATGGCTGGTCGTTATTCTGGGAGCCTTTCGTATTTGCTACCTTAAAGCCTGCTCCAAATTCCACTCCTTTTATTGCTCCAATTGAGGCCAGAGCATGAGCTATTAAAGCGTTGGCTTTATCGAAAACAGGTTCTCCTAAGCCTGGAGGAACGTTATGGGCTATTATTTCTATTACTCCTCCTGCTGTGTCTCCTTCATCTTTTATTTCTAAGACTTTCTTTTCCATTTTTTTAGCTGCTTCCAGGTCAGGGCAGTTGATTTCGTTTTTTCTGTAGTTTTTCTTTATTTCATTGAATGACATGTCTTTTGTTTTTATGCCCATGCATTCTTTTGTATATGCTAAGATTTCAATTCCTTCTCTTGCCAAGATGAATTTAGCTACTGCTCCTCCTGCTACTCTGCCAACTGTCTCTCTTCCAGATGCCCTTCCTGCGCCGCACCAATCCTGTGCTTCTCCATATTTTAGGAAAAAAGGATAGGTTGCGTGGCCTGGCCTGAAGATGTCTTTATATTCTCTATATTGATCAATATGCACTTTTTGTGTGTCAACATTGTATATTATTATTCCTAAGGGTGTTCCTGTTGTTACACTATCCTGTCCAATTCCTGCAAATATTTCACATTGATCTGTTTCTTTTCTCGGGGAATTAAGTTTTCCTACACCTGGTTTTCTTTTGTCTAATTCCTTTTGAATGTCTTGTTTTGTTATTTTTAATCCTGGCGGAATTCCATCTACTATAACTGCTAAGCCTGAGCCTTTTCCTTTTCCATATGATTCTCCGCATGTTGTAACACGGAATAACCTTCCAAAAGTATTTCCCATCATTTTAAACAGCCTCCATTTTTGCTCCTAATGATTTCATAGATTTTATATAGTTTGGGTAAGTAACATTAATTGATTCTGCTGTTGTTATTTCTGTTTTTCCTTCCGCTATCAATCCTGCCAGACTTAATGCCATAACGATTCTATGGTCATTATGACCTCTTACTTTATTTGCTTTTAATGTGCTTTTATGGATTATTAAACCCTCTTCTCTTTCTTTTATGTCTGCATTCATTTTAGATAGTTCTTCTGCCATTACTTTTATTCTGTCTGTTTCTTTTATTCTTGCTTGTGCAACATTAACTAAAGTAGTAGTACCTTCTGCAAAACAGCCTAAGACAGACAAGGCAGGTAATGCATCTGGTGTGCTGTTTAAATCAAGTTCGCATCCTTGTAATGGTTTTCCTTTGATTCTGATACCTTGTTCTTCTATTTGTATGTCTGCTTGCATTTTTTTTAAATAATCAATTATTGCTTTGTCTCCCTGTATGTCATTAATGTCCAGACCTTTTAATAAGACATTTGATTGGGTAATAGCAGCAGCTACCAAAGGAAAGGCTGCTGAGCTCCAATCTGCAGGGATTGTTTTTTCAAATGATTTGTATTTTTGGTTTCCATATATTTTGAATTTTGTAAAGTCTTCTGATACCTTATATTTTATGCCTTGTTCATCCAGCCATTTTAATGTCATTTTTATATACGGAATTTCATTTGGTTTTACAAGTGTGATTTCAGTGTCCTTTTCCAATAAAGGGCAAGCAAGTAACAAAGAGGAGATGTACTGTGATGTTATACCGACAATTTCTGTAGAGCCTCCTTGCATTTTTCCCTTTATTGTTAGTGGGCAATAACCATTGTTATTTATGGAGAGGGCTTCAGCTCCCAATTCATTAAAGGATTTCAGTAATGGCTGCATTGGCCTTGAGCTTAATGATTCATCGCCTTCCAGCTGGATTTCAAAGTCGCATAAGGCTGCTATTATTCCTGATATTAATCTTAGGGAAGTTCCTGAGTTTGCCATGTTTAGTGCAGATTCTGGATTCTTTAGATTGTGATTAGTGCCTTCTATGAGCCATTCATTTTCATTTTCCATGTTTATTTTTGTTCCTAGGGCTTTGCAGGCATTTACAGCAGCCATTGTATCATCTGATTTTAATGGATTTATGATTTTTGATGTTCCTTCTGCCAATAAGGCTATTATTACAGCTCTAATTGTATGTGATTTAGAGCTGGAAATAGTAATTTCTCCTTCTAGTTTTTCTGTTTTTGCTACTACCAATTTCATTTTAATTCCCTATTTGTAAATAATCTGAATTGCTCTTTAGCCTGATTCAGGAACATATCATAACCCACTATTATATTACAGCATAGTTTTTTGGCTTCTTTTAAAAGTTTTGTCTTTCCTGGATTGTATATTGAGTCAAAAACAATTGTGTTTTTGCTGATTATTTTTTTTAGTGTTTGTTTTTTAATGAGGGTTTTATTTATATCTGGAAACATTCCAATTGATGTTGCATTGATTATTATGTCAATGTTCTTTTGGTTTTTTAATTCTTTTAAAGAGCCTGAGCTGCATTTTAGCTCTTTAGCCAGTTTTTTTGCTTTTTTGGTTGTCCTGTTTAGGATTGTTAGTTTTCCTTTTTTTTGTATTATACCATAGCCAATTGCTCTGGCAACTCCTCCTGCACCAAGCATTAATACCTTTTTGTTTTTTATTTTTATTTTTGATTCTATTGCCTTTATTGCTCCCGTTATATCTGTATTGTATCCTATCAATTTTTTATTTTTCTTTATTACTGTGTTTACTGCGCCTATTTTTTTTGCAATTGGGTCTACTCTATCCAGGTATTTTATTATTTCTCTTTTGAATGGTATAGTTATGCTTAATCCACTAATTATTGGTTTATATTCTTTTATGAATGATTTTAAATCATCAACTAAAAAATTTACATAAATGTTATTAAGGTTTAATTTTTTGAATGCTTTATTATGAATAATTATTCCTTTACTGTGCTTTACAGGATTTCCGACTAAGCCAAAGATTTTGGGTCTTTTTAGTTTGTTAATTCTGTAAATATTTTTTAATGTTTCAGCTGTTATTTGCCCAGGAGCTGATTCTTTTCCTTGTTTTAAGCTTCCAAATGTTAATTCTGCTCCTAGGATGGGGCTTAATATTCTTGAAATTTCTCCTTTTTCACCCATGCATAAGGCAATTATCTTTTGGTTTTCTTTTTTTGCTTTTTTAATTAGATTAAAAATTATTATATTGTCATTAACTGAATTGGCAAATGTAACTATTTTTATTATGTTTGGATTTAGTTTTTTTATTTTTTTATAGGTACTTACTATTTCTTTTTTATTGGTTTTTTTGAAGTTGTGGAATGAAAGGGTAACTTTTGTCCTTTTTTTATTAGCTATTATTTTTTGGATGTTTTTTTCTCCTGTTGAAATGTCTAAATCAATAAAATCTGCTTTTAGTTTAATTGCATCTTTAATTAAGTCTATTCTATTTTTTCTATCGGTAACAATAAGTCTGGTTTTTTGGAGTAATAGCTTTTTCAGGTTTTCTCTGTTAATATTTTTGATAAAATCCAGTCTTAACTCTATGATATCTGCAATTTTAGATGCTTTTTTCATGTCTTTTATTGCTTCTTTGATGTTAGAAGCTACTATTGGTATGCAAATCATTTTATTTCCTTACCACCCCTGATTTTATGTTTTGTTTTTGGATTATTTTTCAACAATGGTTTCTCTTATTTTAATTCCAAAATGTCTTCCTGCTTCTTCTGTATATGCTAAAACTTCGTCTCCTTTCTTTAGCTTTATAATTGATATTGGCTTTCCGTTTGGTTTTACCAGCCTTATGGTTTCTGCATTTTGGAGTATTAAGGAGATTCTTTTTCCATTTGCAATTGCTTCTACTAGCATTAAAGGTCTTTTCTCTACTTTGGTTCTTCCTACAATAGCTATTTCTGTGTTTCCTTTTGCGTCTACAACTAGTGCTTCTGTTCCTGTTTTTAGTTCTGATAAGTATTTTGTTTTTCCTCCAGGAACTTTTATGTAAGCATGAACGGCTGATGCATTTACCCTGAAAGGCCTTTGTTCTACATATGGATTTTCAACTGATTCTGAATGTACCAGAAACATTCCTGAGCTTGAATCTCCAACAAGCATGCCTTGACCAATTTTCATGTTTGTACATGTGTCTATGCAGACTCTATCACCTGTTCCAACTGCTTTTAGGTTTGTTATTTTTGCTTTTATTAGATTAATTTTTTCTGTGGATCTTTTTACTAAGGAAGAGGTTTTCTTTATTTCATTTAGGTTTGTTGTTGTTAATAATATACCGTCAACTCCTTTTTCCAAAGTTTCCAGTGCTGTTTTTGCTTCTGTTGAATTTTTTACTTCTGCAATTATGCCTTTGGTTTGAGCAATCAGGTTTTCTAAGGGGATAACAGTCCAGTCTTTTGTTTTTATTATTACTGTTTTTGATTTTGATTCTTTTAGAGCTTTTTTTTCATCTTCTTTGCTGTTGATTGTTATTATGACTATGTCTTTGCCTAGTTTTAGATCTCCATCTGGGCTGATTGTTTTTATTAAGCCAAGTTCTTTTACCTTTTTTGTGGAGCCTTTTGGAACTAGAACAGCATCTGCATTACTTTCTAATGCTGTTGTAACTATTTTCTTATTCCATTTAGGTATATTTACCCATAGTTTCTTCATTCTTGTTCACCTTAATGACTTACAGGCTTGTTTTGATGATTTTCCGTTGTGGACTACCTGGCAGACGGCTTTAACGAATTTTGTTGGGTTTTCATGCTGGAAGGAGTTTCTTCCCATTGCTACTCCTGCTGCTCCTGCTTTCATTGCGTCTTCTATCATTTTTAAACAGTCTGATTCGTTGCCTTTTGAGCCTCCTGCTATAATAACAGGAACTGGGCAGCCTTCTACAACCTGTTTGAATGATTTTATATCCCCTGTGTAGTTTGTTTTTACAATATCTGCACCTAATTCTGCGCCGACTCTTGCTGCCAGTTTAACAACTTCTACATCTTTTTCGTTTTTAATTTTTTTACCTCTAGGGTACATCATTGCCAGCAAGGGCATTCCCCACTCGTTGCAATCTTTCGCTATTTTTCCCATATCTTTTAACATAGCTGCTTCATCATCTGCTCCAATATTAACATGGATTGAGACAGCATCTGCCCCAAGTTTTACAGCTTCTTCAACACTGCAAGCAATAACTTTATGGTTCGGGTCTGGTCCCAGGCTTGTAGATGCTGAAAGATGTATGATTAATCCAACATCTCTTCCGCTAGAGCGATGTCCAACTCCAACAAGACCTTTGTGGATTAAAATAGCGTTTGCTCCTCCTTCTGCTATTTTGTTTATGGTATCTTTCATATTGTCCAATCCTTTTATTGGCCCGACTGTTACTCCATGGTCCATTGGGATTATTACAGTCTTGCCAGTATTTCTATCCATTATTCTTTGCATTCTGATTTGTTTTCCAATCATTTTTCTCACCTTTTGATTAATTGTTTAGCTGTTTTGATTATGTTTTCTTTTGTTAAGCCATATTTTTTGTAAAGCTCATCTGGTTTTCCAGATTCGCCGAATTGGTCATTAATTCCGATGCATTTTATTTTTATTGGATGATTTTCTGATAATATCTCTGAAACTGCAGAGCCTAGGCCGCCTCTTATGTTATGGTCCTCTGCCGTGACTATTGCTTTGGTTTCTTTTGCTGCTTTTATTATCAGATTTTTGTCAATTGGCTTGATTGTGTGAATATTAATCACTCTTGCCGAGATTTTTTGTTTTTTTAATTCATTTGCTGCTTCCAGAGCGATATGGACTAAAGAGCCTGTTGCAATAATTGTGATGTCTTTTCCATCTTTTAAAACAACTCCTTTTCCTATTTTAAATTGGTAATTTTTTTTGGTTATGATTGGTAATTTTGTTCTGCCTAAGCGTAAATAGACGGGTCCTTTGTATTTTGATATAGCGATTGTAGCTTTTTTTGCTTCTATGAAATCGCATGGTTGAATAACAATCATTTTTGGAATGCCTCTCATTAATGAAATGTCTTCCAATGATTGGTGGGAAGCACCATCTTCCCCTGTTAATAAGCCGGCATGAGAGCCCACTAGTTTTATGTTTAAATGCGAGATGCCTGCATTTAATCTTACTTGACCATAGGCTCTTCCTGTGATAAATACAGCAAAGCTTGAGGCAAATGGTATCTTGCCAGAAGCTGCCAAACCTGCAGCAGTTGCAACTAGATTCTGCTCTGCTATACCAACATCAAAAAATCTTTCAGGATATTTTTCCTTGAATTTTATTGATCTTGTTGATTCTGCTAAGTCGGCATCTAAAACCACAATTCTTTTATCTTTTCCTAATTCTATTAAAGCTTCTCCATAACCGTCTCGTGTTGCTTTCATTTCTGCCATTTTAAACCAACTCCTTTAATGCCTGCTTTAATTGTTTTTTATCCAATGCTTTTCCATGCCATTCTGCCTGATTTTCCATAAATGATATTCCTTTTGATTTTATTGTGTTTGCAATTATTATTGTTGGTTTATTTTTTATTTTATCGGCATCGTCCAAAGCATTTATGACATGTTCAAAATTATGTCCGTCTATGACAATGACGTTCCAACCAAATGCTTCAAATTTCTCATTTATTGGTTCGATATTCATAACATCTTTATTAAAGCCATCAATCTGCAATCTGTTATGGTCTAAGATTGCTGTTAAATTATCAAGCTTATAATGTGCTGCTAACATTGCTGCTTCCCATATGTTTCCTTCATCACATTCTCCATCTCCAAGCATAACATATACTTTGTAATCTTTATTGTCTAATTTGCCTGCTAATGCTATGCCATTAGCAAAGCTTAATCCTTGACCAAGAGGTCCAGTAGAAGCTTCTATTCCCGGGCATCTATGGGATTCAGGATGGCCTTGCAAGCAAGAGCCTAATTTTCTTAAGGTTTTTAATTTTTTAATTGAAAAATAACCACTTCTAGCTAGGCAAGCGTATAAAGCTGGGCATGCGTGTCCTTTGCTTAATACAAACCTGTCTCTATCCAGCCAATTTGGTTTTTTTGGATTGTGCCTCATTTTATGAAAGTATAGAGTTACCATTATATCTGCAGCTGACAAAGAGCCGCCAGGATGACCAGAGCCAGCTTGTGTTGTCATCTCCAAAATGTCTCTTCTGACCTGCAAGGCTATTTTTTTGAGATTATTTATCAGTTCTTCATCTATCATTTTTTACCTTCTTTTTTTATTTTTTAATGTATATTCCTGATTTCATTTTCAGTGTTTTTAAACTTTTTTATTTTCATACCTAGTCCTTTTTAGTTTTAAAAGAACTGAAAAATTGAACAATGGGTGTCTTCTAAGCTTTGAAAATAGCTTAAAGACTTACCAAAAGTAAAAATAGAAGAATTTTCTATCTAGAAAGAACTCATTCAATACTATGTTTACTCTTTCTAGTATGTTCATTTTCAATATATGGTAATGGGGCTCAGTTTATAAATTTTTCGTCTAAAAGTGAAGAAAAATAAAAAATCCTCGCCTAAAGGCGAGATACGAAAAAATCCTTCGGATTTTTTGTATCCCTCTGGGATATTTTTAAAGCCTCAAACTTGGTTGGGTATATCGGCTAAAGCCGAGGTATTAAACCAAGTTTGAGCAATAAGAAAAAAAGCCTTACTTAACAGGCTTCATGTTTTTCCATGCTACGTCAAACAGATTGTCTAAGGCGCTTGCGAAGAATGGTGTGTTGACCCATACACCAACATCATAGGTTGGGTGTACTTCTTTATCATCCAACACCATAAATACAAGCTCTTTGCCGTCGACAATGCAAAATCGTGCTTTAGAGTCTGTATGTCTTATCTCTGCTATTCCTTTCAGGTCTTTAACTGCGGATATTGCTTCTTTTGTTATTGGTGCTGCAATTCTTATTTTAACGCCTCTTTTCTTTATTTTATCAAATGTTGGTTTTAGACCTTCAACTTTTCTTATAAATCCTTGTGTTGTTGTCATTAAGGTTACATTCTTTTCTGCATTTCTTATTGTTAATTCAAGGTGATTATACAGATTGTGCCTTCCTCTTAATGAGCCGCTTAGATCAGCAGGTTCTACTAATTCTACGCCCTGTGAATGAAGTGCATTTAATTCGTCAATAACGTCTGTTCCTTTTAACTCTTCTAACCTGGTTATTCTATCTTTTGCATCTTCTTTAACATTTTTCTTTACTCTTTCCAAAACTTCATGAGGTGGAACTGCCAAATATTTTATTGGTTTTCCTAGCTTCATTACTACAAATCCTTTTTTCTCCAGACTTTCCAGAACATCATAGCTTCTTGATCTTGGGACATCTGCTATGTCTGAAAGCTCTCCAGCTGTAGAGACTCCCCTGCTTAACAAGGCTGTCCATATCTTAACCTCGTAGAGGTTTAATGAGAAATATCTTCTCAGTTTGCTTAAAAACTCTTCTTTTACAATCATCTAAATTCACCCCCTTTTTTTGAAGAAGTGTTTTTACTTCTTCCTGGGGTAAAAAATTGGTACTACTTAATATATGTTACGGTTTTTTACCTCGGTAGAGTACTGTCATTTTTATTTAGTTATATTTAATTTTAACTTCCGAGTTAATACAATTTATAATCTTTAAGCATAACTTATATTTAAATATTTTGTAAAAAGAAAATATATTTTATTATGATAAGGTATTTTAATCTAAAAAGCGAATGAAAATTAAAGAAAAAAGGAATTAAACGTGCTCTTTTAATAAATGCTCAACAACAGAGGGGTCTGCTAATGTTGTTGTGTTGCCAACATCAGTTCCTCCAGCAGCTATTACTTTTAGGATTCTTCTCATTATTTTTCCAGATCTTGTTTTTGGCAATGCGTCTGCAAATTGTATTTTATCTGGTTTTGCTATTGGGCCGATTTCTTTTGCGACATGTTGTCTTAGTTCTTCTACAAGTTCCTGTGATTTTTCTACGCCTTTGTTTAATGTAACAAATGCGTATAGGGCTTGTCCTTTTATTTCATGCGGCATTGGAACAACTGCTGATTCAGCGACTTTTGCATGTGAAACTAAGGCAGATTCGACTTCTGCTGTTCCTATTCTATGGCCAGATATATTAATAACATCATCAATTCTGCCCATGAGCCAGTAATCTCCGTCCTGGTCTTTTCTTGCGCCGTCTCCTGCAAAATATACGCCAGGAAATCTTTTCCAGTATGTGTCTATGAACCTTTGGTGGTCTCCATAGACTGTTCTCATTAATCCTGGCCATGGTTTTTTAATTACTAGATATCCTCCTTCGTTAGTACTTGCTTCTGTACCGTCTTCTCTTAAAACTGCAGGTTCTATGCCAAAGAATGGTCTATTTGCTGAGGAGGGTTTAAGGGTCATTGCTCCTGGCAATGGTGTAATTAAAATTCCTCCTGTTTCTGTCTGCCACCATGTGTCAACAATGGGGCATTTTTCTTTTCCTATATTTTTATAATACCACATCCATGTTTCTGGATTTATTGGTTCTCCTACTGTGCCTAATAATTTTAAGCTGCTTAAATCATGCTTTTCTATTGGTGCTGTACCAAACCTTGCTATAGCTCTAATGGCTGTTGGTGCTGTATAGAATATAGACACTTTGAATTTCTCTACAACCTGCCAAAATCTATCATTATCAGGGTATGTGGGTACTCCCTCGAACATTAAGGAAGTAGCTGCATTAGCTAATGGACCGTATATTATGTAGCTGTGCCCTGTAATCCAGCCAATATCTGCTGTGCACCAGTAAATGTCTTCTGGGTGGTAATCAAAGATGTATTTGAATGTATGAGTTACATACAACAGATAACCTCCTGTTGTGTGTAATACTCCTTTTGGTTTTCCTGTTGTTCCTGATGTATACAAGATGAATAATGGATCTTCTGCATCCATATGCTCTGGTTGGCATTCATCTTTTATATCATCTGCTTTCATTTCATCTTCCCAATATGTGTCAAGGCCTTCTTTCATATCGTGTTCTATTTCTGCTCTTTTTACAACGATAACAGATTCGATACAATCTACGCCTTCCAGTGCTTCATTTGCTATTTTCTTCAATGGGATTTTTTTTCCTGCTCTTAAGCTACAGTTTGAGGTTATGAGCATTTTACAGCTAGAGTCTAAAATTCTATCTTTTAATGATTCTGCGCTAAATCCACCAAAAACTACAGAGTGTATAGCCCCTATTCTTGTGCATGCGAGCATCGCTATAGGGAGCTCTGGTATCATCGGAAGATACATACAAACCCTGTCTCCTTTTTTGATGCCTTTTTTCTTTAATACATTTGCAAACCTACAGACTTCTTTATGGAGTTCTTTGTATGTATATTTTTTAATATCATCTTCTGGTTCTCCCTGCCAGATAATTGCTACTTTATCGCCATAAAGCTCAAGATTTCTGTCAAGGCACTTATAGGAAACATTTGTTTTTCCTCCTGCGAACCATGTGAATTTTACATTTTCCTTATCCCAATTAAAAACAGAATCCCATTTCTTAAACCAATGGAGCTCTTCTGCTTTTTTTGCCCAAAAAGCAGGAGGATCTTTAATTGAGTCTTCATAAATTTGGTTGTATTCTTCCTCGCTTTTAATGTAAGCTTTTTCGCTGAATTCTGCTGGCGGCGGAATTTTTCTTTTTTCATGACTCATTGATTTTATTGTTTTTTCTTCTTCTGGCATAATACCTACCTCCAATATTTTGTTTAAGAGTTTGAAAATCCCCCTATTGCTCTTGGGAAAAAAGGAGTATATTTAAAGGTTTTGTATGTTCTCTAGTAATTCAATTTATACCTTAAAATAGCGGCTATTCCTCCTAAACCATTAAGTTTTTTTCCTCCTTCATGCTCTGAGGAGATTATATTTACAGAGCCTTTCATGGAATCTGTGATTTTCATCATATTATCTATTTTTTCATAATTATTTTTTTCTCTTGAGCTTTGAATTAAGGAGTCTGTAATTAGTAGGGTTTTGACTGCTCCTGCATTAACTGCGTTTTCCGTTTCCTTTACTCCATATACAGCCAAATTGTTTTTTGATATTTCTGTGAGCAGTTCTTCGACTAAGTTAATTTCTTTTGCTATTCTGTCTTCATGTAAAGCGGCTTTTACTTCTGGTCTTCTTAAAACTTCATCGATACCATTTTCCCCTGTTGAATTGCAGGTTGCCAGTATAATTTTTTTCCTTAATTCTTCATTTTTTAGTTCTTTAATTAGCTCTTCTTTCCAGAAAGCTGGGCTTGCCAGGATTACCTTGATTATATTGTATCTTTTTACATATTCTTCTATCTTTTTTATTATTTCTTGGTAGAAGTTTCCTTCTGATTTTTGTTCTATGGCTTTTTTATTTACTTTTCCTTTTATTTTTGTTAAAAGTTCATAGCCGTATTTTTTAAATAAAGCGAAATGTGCTTCTTCCCTGTCCATAACTATTATCAGGATTTTTGATGCTTTTTCTTTACATGCTTCTTTTAACCTGTCTGTTTGATATTTTAGCCATCTTTCTTTTATTAAGGTGAATA
>Ga0307435_1000088_pt1 | contig 40389 bp, 36 predicted proteins | sample SalMarWE160470MG_FD_202164 | JGI IMG/M metagenome (GOLD analysis project Ga0307435, IMG submission 202164) | Salt marsh sediment microbial communities from the Plum Island Ecosystem LTER, Massachusetts, United States - WE1604-70 | ecosystem: Environmental > Aquatic > Marine > Intertidal zone >... | reverse complement strand
GCTAGTCGCGCAGTTCCACGATGGGGCACCAGCGTCCGGGCATCACATTCTCGGGGGCGTTGCGGAGTTCGGCGAGCTGTTGCTCATCGAAGGCTGCCCAGGCGAACTCGACCTCGCTGCCGTCGACGAGCAGGAAGCGTGCACAGCCGATTCTGCCAACGACACCGCATCGGCCTTCCCCGCGAGGATGGGCGATTATCGAGTAAGCCGATTCTGGCCTCGGAGCGTTGTTGGGGTGAACAGGCGAGACGAGATGCAGACGGCGAGCTTCGAAGATTTCTATCGGCAGGCGAAGGACCCGTGTTTCCGGGCGGTGCTGGCGGCGATCGCAGATCAGAACGCCGCCGAGGACGCCCTGGCCGAGGCGATGGCCCGGGCGTTCGATCGATGGCCTCGACTCAGGTCTCATCCAAACCCAGAAGCGTGGGTCGTACGCGTCGCGGTGAATTCCCATCGGTCGTGGTGGCGGCGGTGGCGTAGGAGCGTTGATGGGCGCACAGGGCAAGCCAACCGGCCTGCCGGGCTGGCGGAGCCGTTTGACGAGACACTGCTGGCGGCGCTGCGCGATCTGTCCCGCCGACAGCGCGAGGTGGTGGCCCTGCGAGTGCTTCTGGATCTGGACACGGCTACCACCGCTCGGGAGCTGGGGATCGCACCGAAGACGGTCACCGTTCACCTGCATCGAGCCCTGACGCGGCTCCGTGAGGTTGTCGCGCCGGAGGGTGAATCACAGCCAGAGGAGGCAATGAGATGAAGCCTGATCAGGATGAAACCGTCACCGCGCTGAAGGAACGGTTCGCCGAAGCAACCTACGACCGACCGGTCGAGCATGCGTACGAGACGTCGCAGGGTCGTCGGCAGCGTCGACGTGGTGGGCTCCTGGTTCTCGCGGGGAGCGTCGCCGTGGCTGCCTTCGTGCTCTGGTCGCCGTTTGGCAGCGAACCGGCAGCGTTGGCCGGGTGGACGCCCGAGCCGCATGAGGCGAGCCCGGCTGTGGTCGATGCGGCGGATCCGCTTTGCCGCTCCTTCTTTGCCGACGAGATCCCCGGAATCGGGGAACCCGGCTGGACTGACCTCCGTGGCCAGGGTCTCTTGATTGCCTACCCCACATCCACAGCTATTGGGGTCTGCATGCAGGTCGACCACGGTAACGGGTTCGGAGCCGGCGGTACGTTCGGAGTTGCGGTGGACCTCGAGCCGCTTGCCGGGGCGTTGCGGGTGGACAGTGTCGCAATGATCGAGAGCGACAAGACTGGTGTGACGGCCGTCATCGGCCAGTCCTCGGCCGATGTCGCTCGGGTCGAAGTGACGGCTCCGGAATGGAGCGCCACGGCATCACTGCATGAGGGATTCTGGCTTGCGTGGTGGCCTGCCCCCACAGATGTCGCCGAGGTCTCCGTCACCGCCTACGACGCCGCTGGAAGTGTGCTGGGCTCGTGGGTACCCGAGGCGGAGGAGGCGGAGGAGGGGCAGACCCCGCCAGCGCCCACCACGACTCACCCCGCCCACCCAGCAGACGGCTAGAAGCCACAAGGCAGCGCCTGCTGGGCCGATCTCGGCCGACTCCGACTCAGGTCTGCACCGCGTGACGGGTGCAGACTCGAGGCCGCGCCGAAGCATGTCTACCGCGGTGATCCTTGAGGGCCTCGTCGATGAATGCAGGCGGATGCACCGAGCCTGAGCTCGGCCCGGACGCGGGCGAGCGCGTCTTGCGGTGTCTGCGAACGGCCGAGTCGCTGCTCCGCCATAGCTCCGAGGATCAAGATGACCTCCGATACGCGGAGAGCGCTGCGTACAACCTACGGGAGGCGCTGAACTCGGCCGTCAAAGGTAAGCCCGCTGGCGAGGGTGGGTTCGCCGCTGCGCTCAAAGCGTGGGAGCACTACAAAGTCACCAGCCGACTACCCGGCGCTGACGAACCGGCGGCCCGGGCAGAGTTGGCAACAGCCCTCGACAACCTCGCCAGCGACAGGGAACGCCAGGCCTACATGACCAGCAAGCTCTTGGAGTGGTTCCGAGAGCAATCCGGCGTCGAACCCATCTCGGGTGATAGCGACCCAACGGTGCAGTACCAACGGCTGCGGGACAGCGCATCGCGGATTCTCCACGGAAACAGTCCCCATGCTGAGGTGGACCTGCTATTCCGTGAGACGGTTGCATGGTTCGTTCGATTCTTCACACCCCCGAGCGACATCGTCGGTCAACTCGTCCGCCTTGCCGAGCGCCCGTATTCCCCCGACCTGCTTGTCGAGCTCCGGTCCATCGCGATGAACTCCCACCACCTGCGGCTGTTCTTGGAGCGGCTGGAGGATTCGGCATGGTTGGACCCGATGCGGGAGTGCGGGCTCATCGGACTACCGCGGCCCGGGGAGCTGTGGCCGGTCAATTCGCTCGCTCGAGCACTCCGCGCAGGGGCTCCATGGGCGGCATCAGGCTGCCGGGCCGACAGGCCCTCGGTCGCCGTTGCTCGCCCTGGCGCGCCTTCTCGGCGACCACCGTGTGACGATTCAAGGGACCCGTTCGCGCGGCCCGACTCCTCTCCTGCCTGGCATTCCGACTCAACGATCGCCATCTCCCGGGAAGAGAGCAAGGACAGATCGCCGGGCGACCGCTTCCGCGTCGGTCGTGTCGTCGATGTGGACTACTCGCGCTCCCGGCCAGCGGCCGAGCGCCCGTTCGACGAGTTCGGACCGGACGACGACGAAGGCGGCGCCGTAGGCCGTCGAGTCGACGGCCGCCAGTCCGCCAATCCAGCCCTCCCCACGCTCGAATTCGAGTGTGCCCACCTCGTCTACGACCAGTAGATCGCACGGTGTCGCGGATCGCAGCACGGTGTCACCCCATGCCAGGGTGTCCGCGTCGAATCGCCAGCGGATCGTGGTGGACGGCCCGTCACGGGTGTCACCGTCGTCTCTTCGTGTGGCGAGTCGGCGGTGCTGCCCCGAGGCCACGTCGAACACGTCGATCGCCCATTCCCTCCCCTGTCGGAAGACCTTTGGCGAGAGCACTCCCGCCACGGCGAGACGAGCACCGTGGGATCGTGCCTCATCGACGAGCACACGGCAGAAGGTGGTCTTCCCGGCGCCGCGTTTGCCGGTGATCACGTACACGGCACTGTTCGAGGAACCGGCGCTCACGGAATGCGTCCCGGCAATACGACCTGCAGTCCTTCCACCGTGGCCACCCTCACGGGGACCCCGTAGGTGAGGGTGAGGTGCTCGGAGGTGAACACCGATTCCGTGGGACCGGTTGCGAGCACCTGGCCGTCTCGCATCAACACGATGGTGTGGGCTACCGACGCGGCGGCGCTGGGATCGTGGCTGGTGAAGACCACCGTGTTGCCCTGTTTGGCGAGGACATCGATCAGGCCAAGCAACCGCATCGTGTTCCCGAGATCGAGATGAGCGGCCGGTTCGTCAAGTAGCAGAATCGGGGCGCGCTGGGCTAGGGCCCTTGCCATCGTCGCCAGCTGCCGTTCTCCTCCACTTAGTTCGGGTACGGCCCGGTGCGACAGGTGCTGCAGACCCATTGCCTCGATACTCTCCACGGCGATCTCGTAGTCGGCTTGGCTCGGCATATCGAGAATGGCGATATGTGGGCTGCGTCCCATCAACACGTATTCGAGCACGGAGAGATCGAAGGGGATGTGCTCGTTTTGCGGCACCATGGCAACGAGACGGCTCGATTCCCGCCGGGTTCGATCTGTCTGGCGACGTCCTGCGATCCACACCTCGCCACCCTGCGGTGAGAGCAGTCCCAGGATCACATGGAGCAGGGTGGTCTTGCCCGCGCCGTTTGCGCCTAGAACGACGGTGGTAGCCCCGGCGGGAATGTCGAGGGACAGGCCGCGGAGGGCATTGGGTCCGGCGGCGTCGTACCCGAAACGAAGATCGCGCAGTGACAGGACCGGCGGCTCGGTCATCTCGGTACCCACAGTTTGACCCGAGTCATGAGGAGCACGAAGCCGAACGCGCCCACTAGCGAGGTCACGATTCCGAGTGGAATCTCCCCGGCGAACATGGTGCGGGCCACGTCGTCGCAGGCGATGGCGAAGATGCCGCCGATGAGGAGGGAAGCCGGAACGGCGATGCGGGAATCCGCCCCGTAGGCGCGCCTGGCGAGGTGAGGCACCATGAGGCCGATCCAGCCGACGATCCCGGCGACGGCGGTGACGGCGGCGGCGGCCGCCACTGCACCGAGCAGCACCAGGCCGCGTTCGCGGCTTAGGGCAGTACCGAGTGAGAATGCGGTCTCGTCCTGGAGGCCGAGGAGGTTGAGCCGCCATCGCATGACCACGATGACTGCGAGACCGGGAAGGACGAAGGGGAGCAGGTGTAGGACAGTTTGCCAGGTGGTGCCCGAGAGGCCCCCGAGCAGCCAGAACGTGATGGCTGGCAGGTCGGCCAGGGGATCCGCCAGGTACTTGATGATTCCGACACCGGCGGAGAAGAGGGCCGACACAGCTATGCCGCCGAGCACGAGGCGTAGCACCCAGCCTCCGAAGTGGAATCGCCGCGCCACCGTGTAGGAGAGCGCTAGGCCGGCGAGGGAGAGCAGCATCGCTGAGGCTTCGACGGCGAGTGGTGAAGCATCTGCACCGAGGCCCAGGATGGCGAGGGCGGCACCGAACGCAGCCCCCTGCGTTACGCCCAGGAATCCGGGCTCGACGAGCGGGTTGCGGAAGACGGTCTGGAGGACGATCCCTGCGCCGGAGAGGCTCATTCCCAGCAGCATCGCTGCCATAACTCGGGGGAGGCGCAGCGACCATACGACCCGTGCGGCGAGGTCGTCCTCCCACAGCAAGCGGGGAGGAGTCCAGAACGGTGCAGGGTATCGCCCCGCGAATAGGGAGAGCACGGCCACCATCAGCAGTGCCACCCCCAGGGGCCACAGCGTCCGGACCGCGGATGGTCGCTGCGGGATCTGGTCGGGTGGCATCGCTATGGCAGGCTCCCGAAGAGGGCCGGTACGACATCCGACTCCACCTCGGCCGGGGAGAGCCGATACAGGCCGGTGAAGAAGGCCTCGATTTCGCCCATGATGTCGACGTCGCTGCCCAGATCGGGCTGCACCTTGGTGAAGAGCCAGGTGAGTCCGAGAATCCAGCGGGAGTCGGGTTGGTCCCAACTGCTGTAGTCGCCCGGCCATCCGTAGATGCTGCCGGCCCCGACGGCGCCGAGTGCCTGCCACGCCGGATCGGCCTGCAGGCCCTCCACCACGGCCTCGGAGTCAGCGGTGTAGGAGATGATGTAGATCTGATCGGGGTCCCAGGCGGCGATCTGTTCGAAACCCACCCGCGTCCAGCCGTCCCCGCCAGCCTCATCGGTCCACACGGGTCTGCCACCGGCGAGTGTCACCATTGTCGTCTGCAGCCAGGAGGCGGGAGGCACGTCGAAGATCGCCGTGCCCTCGCTGGCGTCGTGCTGGAGGACCAGAACGGTCGGCCGAGCGTCGTCGGCCAACTCATCGGTCGCTGAGGTGATCCGACGGACTCGATCCCGATAGAACGACAGGACCTCGGCCGCCCGGTCCGGTTCGCAGAGGACGGTGCCCAGCACGTCGATGTCGCGCTCGTACTGCTCAGGGGTTTCCAGGTCCAGATAGAGCACGGGGATGCCCAACTGCTCGAGTGGAGCGCCCAGATCGTTCGCCATGTAGGACTTCAGGATGACGAGGTCGGGATCCGTGCCGGCGATCTCTTCCGACCCGACATTCTTCCCGAGGATGGTCTTGTCGGCAAGATCCGGATCAACGAGTTCAGCGAAGGCCCGGTCCGACTCCCTACCGATCTCAAGGCCGGCGAGCCGGTCACTGCCGCCGGGGAAGAGGTACACGGCGTTGAAGATCATGAAAGCGGCTCGTCCGGCGACGGTGACTCGGCCCGGCACCTCGGGCAGGACCACCGTTCGACCGAGGGCGTCGACGACGGTGACCTCCGATCCGGTCTGGTCGGACGGATCGTCGCCGCATGCAGACGCCGCCGTTACGAGCACGGCAGCGAGTGCACCCGCTGCGAGACGCCGACCGACTCCTCTGGGTTGCATCACTCCCCCGATTCCTCTGGGGCGGCCGAACGGGCGGCGCATGTCGAACGCCGCCGTCTCGTTAGCCCCAAGACGAAAAGTACTCTCATTGGGAGTATAGGCGTCGATCGAGGCGGGGCCCTGCGGTCACGGGAATCGGCGTGCCGAGATGTACTCTCCTACGGGATTTCCCATGAAGCCCACACAACTATCAAAAACCGAATACGTCGTACTCGGTCTCCTCGCCGAAGGCCCGTCCCACGGTTTCGCCATCGCAAAGGACCTGGAAGCCGACGGCCCCGTGGGCCAGATACTCACCGTTCGACAACCCCTCGTGTACCGGGCACTCGGCCGTCTCGTCGAAGCCGGACTCGCCGAACCGGTGAGCGTCGAACCTGGAGACGCCGGGCCACAACGGGTCATCCACCGCATCACCTCCCGCGGCAGACGACACCTGATGTCCTGGCTCACGCAGCCGGTGGAACACGTCCGAGACCTTCGCATCGAGTTCCTCCTCAAACTCGTGCTCCTCCACCGGTCCGGCATGTCGCCCCTCCCACTGGTCGAGGAGCAGCGGGCCGCCCTTCACGAGACGCTGACCGCCCTCGAGAATCCCGCCGCCGAGAGCACGGACCCCGTCGAACTCTGGCGGAAGCACAACGCCGCAGCAGCAGCCGCCTACCTGATCCATCTGGAATCCCTATACCGCCGAACCTGACCCAACCAAGCACCGCCGGAACTGGGGCCAAACCAGGCAATCACCGTGGGGCCAAACCACGTGGACGGTCCCAGCAGAATCCTCGAACCCATCAGAGACATCCCACCTGCCGAATATGAAACCAACAACTACCGTCCAACGAGCCCGACCGACACGGTCGGACTCCCACGAAACAGTCCGACAAACCCGGACCGATTGACACCCGGAGGTTCCGATGAATCCGGACTCGTCCCGTTGGCGGCAACGGTGGGCTAGTCCTGACGAACCGGTTGCGGCCTGGTGGCCCCGGCCCCTTCGCCACAGCATCTCGGCGAAGCGGCCAACCCAGATGTGGGGGTTTGGGGACGAGGTGACCGCCGTGCCGTTCGAGGATACCTAGCGAGGGACCATCGGCCTGATGCCGGAGGCTCGGGGCGTACTTGCCGAATGTTTGGCACTGAGATGAAGCGTGCGACGGGCCGGAGCGGTGCCGACCAGTCACCGCTCTGCCGACCCTGACTACCGATTCTGCCGGATCTCCTCGAGGGCATCAAGCACACGCTCGGGTGTGAATGGCGTCGTGCGGAGGCGTACCCCGACCGCGTCGTAGATGGCGTTGGCGATCGTGGGAATGGGTGCGTTGATTCCGATCTCGGCGATCGACTTGGCGCCCATTGGTCCGGTGGGTTCGTATGAGTCGACGAGGATCGCCTGGATGCGCGGCAGGTCGGGTGCCGCCGGGATCTTGTAGTCGAAGAACGTCGGGTTGCGTACCCGTCCGTGGTCGCTGATCAGCATCTCCTCGGTTAACGCGTATCCGATGCCGTTGGCGACCGCCCCTTCGAGCTGACCTTCGGCGGCAGCGGGGTTGATCGCCACGCCGCAGTCGGCCACCGCCACGTAGTCGATGATCTTCACCTGGCCCGTCTCCATGTCGACGGCAACCTCAGCGAAGCTCGCAAGGAACGGCGGCGGCGATTCCGCCCCGACGAACGACGCGGTCGCCCCGATCTGGACCTGGTCGGTCGCATAGAGGGTCCTAAGCCCGACATCCTCGAGTGTGACGCTCTCACCCGTCGGGGCGGCAACGCGCTCGGATCCGATCCGGAGCTTCGCCGCCTCCTCTTCGAGCATCGACGATGCCACTTCGAGGATCTGGTCCCGGACCTGTTCGGCGACGAGCCGGACGGCGTTGCCCGACACGTATGTTGTCGACGACGCGTAGGCGCCAGTGTCGAATGGTGTCATGTCCGTGTCCGAGGAATACACGATGATTTTCGCGAGCGGGACGCCGAGCACCTCTGCGGCGATCTGGCCGAGGATCGTGTCCGACCCGGTGCCGAGATCGGTCGCTCCGATCAGGAGGTTGAACGACCCGTCGTCGTTCATCTTGATGGTCGCGGCCGCCATGTCGACATCGGCAATGCCTGATCCCTGCATGTGGATGGACATCCCGACTCCGTGCACCCACGACCCGTCGCGCCAACGAGCCCCATGTTTGGCCTCCCATCCGATCCGCTCCGCCCCGATTTCGATGCACCGCTCTAGTTCGCAGCTCTTGACTGTCTGTTCGACGCCCTCCTTGCCCTCACCGATCGCTGCGAAGATCGGCGACGTTTCTCCCACCCGAATGTGGTTGCGGCGTCGCAGCTCGATCGGGTCCATGGCGAGCGCCTCGGCCAGTTCGTCCATGGCAGTCTCGAGCGCGAAGTACCCCTGGGTGGCGCCGTAGCCGCGGTACGCGCCGCCGACCGGCATGTTCGTGTACACGGTCTTGCCGTCGAAGCGCACGTTCGGCGCCTTGTTGTACAAGGGCAGCGTCTTGGATCCGGCATTCGACATCACGGTTAGGGCGTGGCTGCCGTAGGCGCCGGTGTTGGAGATCACCTCCATATCGACGGCGTTGAGAACCCCATCGTTGTCGGCGCCTAGCTTCACCCGGACGCGCATCGGGTGTCGCGTTCGTGAGGCGTAGAACTCCTCGGGTCGCGACAGGACCGCGAGTGACGGACGTCCCGTGCGCATCGTGACCAATCCGACGACGTCCTCGAGCAGGACCTCTTGTTTCACCCCGAAACCGCCTCCGATCCGCGGTTTGATCACTCGCACTCGATAGAGCGGCAGGTCGAGGACCCGGGAGACGATGCGGCGGGCATGGAACGGGACCTGGGTGCTGGTGACGAGCACGAGGCGACGGTCGTTGTCGAGGTATCCCCGCACGACGTGCGGCTCGATCGGGGCATGCTGGGCGTACTGGGTTTCGCACACGGTCTCAACCACGGCGGCGGAGCCGGCGAATCCGACCTCGATGTCCCCCACATCGGCTTTGACGACGCACACGATGTTGCGGGCCGCGTCGTGGATGCCGGTTGCGTCGTCCTCGCCGTGGATGACCGGAGCGTCGGCGGAAAGGGCCGCATCGATGCTGAGAACGCTGGGAAGCATCTCGTAGCGGACGTCGATGAGTCGCACCGCCGCGTGAGCGATCACGCGGGTCTCGGCCGCCACCGCGGCGACCCGGTCTCCGACGAAACGGACCGTTGTGTCGAACATGCGGGCGTCGTATGGGGATGGTTCTGGGTATCCCTGTCCAGCGGTCGTGTACCGCCGAGCGGGCGTGTTCTCGTGGGTGAGGACGAGGACCACACCGGGCAGCGCCTCGGCCCGTGAGGTATCGATCTCAACGATGTGGGCGTGGGCGTGCGAGCTGGTGAGGAACGCGATGTGAAGCGATCCAGCGACATCGACGTCCTCGACGAAGACCGGCTTCCCAGTCACCAGGGCGTACGCGTCGACCTTGGGCTCGCTGCGTCCAACAACCTCGAAACTTGGAACAGCTTGATCACGCATCGGTCTCTCCTGCCTGGAGCCGCGCGGCCGCCAGGACGGCATCCACCTGCTTGACGTATCCGGTACACCGGCAGAGGTTCCCGGCCATCGCTTCTTTGACCTCGTCCTCGGACGGATCGGGATTGCGGGACAACAAACCGATCCCGGACATCAGGATGCCGGGAGTGCAGAACCCACATTGCACCCCTCCCGCATCGACCATTGCCTGTTGCATGAGATGGAGGTGCCCGTCGTGTTCGAGGCCCTCCACGGTGACGACCTCCTTCCCCTCGGCGGTAGCGGCCAACACCATGCATGAGTCCACGGCGCTCCCGTCGAGAAGCACGGCGCAGGCACCGCAGTCGCCGGTATCGCATCCGAGCTTGACGCTCTTCAATCCTTCCCTGCGCAGCACCTCGAGGAGGGTCTCTCCGAGTTCGGTCTCGACCGAGCATCGGGCGCCATTTATCGTGATCGCGATCATCTGCTTCACGGTGTCGCCCCCTCGAGTCGGCGCTTCGCGTCTTCGAGACAGCGGGTGACCCCCACAGGGACGAGCCGTGTCCGATAGGCGGCCGTGGCACGCAGATCGTCACCGGTCGACACGTCATCGGCGGCGGCCCGGGCGGCAGCGGCGACGGCGGCAGTGGAGAGGTCGGTGCCGACGAGGGCGGCCTCGGCGGATGGCACAGCCGCTGCAAGGCGCGGCGTAGCGCCGACGAAGATCCTGGCCCGGATGCACGTGCCGTTTTCAGTCTGGATCAACGCGGCACAGTTGAGAGCCGCGACGTCCACCGCCGAGCGGGTGAATTTCCAGAACGCGCCGGCGACCCCGGCGGGTTGGCGGGGAAGAACCACTTCGGTGAGGATCGATCCCTTCAAGTGTGCGGCCTCGGCGTACAGGTCGTTGATGGACCCCGTTCGTTCCTCTCCGTCGAAGAGCGTGAACGACGCCCCCAGTGCCCTGAACAGCGGAATGACGTCCGACCAGGGCTGCTTGCGGACGAGATTGCCGCCGACGGTCGCCACGTTGCGCAGCAGTGGCGATCCCACCCGTCGCAGCATCTCGGGGACGACGCCATCGAGGTATGCCGCAGCGGCCGGGGATTCGAGCAGGTCGGTGAGCGTGGTCATGGCCCCGATCGCGACGGCCCCATCTCGTTCCTCGACGTAGTCGAGGCCCAGGCCCCCGAGGTCGACGAGTCCGGTGATCTCGTTCGAGCCGGAGAGGACGAGATCAGAACCGCCCGCCATGAGTCGCGTGCCGCGACCGCCTTCACGCAGGAGGTCGACCGCGGAATCAAGATCGGTCGGCCGGGCGTACGACCGGAGATGCGTCAGCTGCACCGCGCCTCCTCGCGTTGGGTGCGGGTGACGGCTGTGACCAATCATATAGATGAGAGTCCGTCGCGTATAGGCGTTCCTGACCCTCGGCATTTCCGTGAACCGTGCCCGGTTTCGCGGGGACCCAACGAACGTATGCTGGAGTCGTCGACAGGAGCGGATCGATGATTGAGGCGACGTTCGCAGGTAGCGAAGGCCGGGTCTTCTACCGAAGGTGGAACCCGACGGGTGAACCGCAACGTATCGTCCAGATCGTCCACGGGTACGCCGAACACGGCGGCCGCTACGGACACGTCGCGACAGCCCTCACCGGCGACGGCGCTGTCGTGTATGCCGACGACCACATCGGCCACGGGCGGTCCGACGGGGAGCGAGCCGTAATCAGCGATTTCGAACACGCGGTCGAAGACCTCCACACCCTCTCTGGTATCGCCCGCAGCGACTACCCGGATCTCCCGCTCGTCCTCGTCGGGCACTCGATGGGCGGTCTCCTGTCGGGGCGGTACGCTCAGCGTTGGCCGGACGAAGTCGCCGGCGTGGCGTTCTGCGGGGCCGTGGTCGGCGACTGGCAATGGGCCCGCGACGTGCTCGCCGCCCCCGAAATGCCGTACGTCCCGTTCGACCCCGACGCCATCTCCCGAGACCCCGAAACCGGTGCGTCCTATGCCTCCGATCCGCTGGTCTACCACGGCCAGTACAAGAGACCCCTACTCGTCGCCGAGGTCGCGGCGCTCGACGCTTTCGCCCAGGACCTCGACCGGCTCACGATCCCGGTCCTGCTGCTCCACGGCACGGCCGACCCCTTCGTCCCCTACGAGCGATCGCTTCAGGCTGTTCGCGACATGCCGACCGGCGACCTCACCGTCCACCTCTACGATGGGGGACGGCACGAGGTTCTCAACGAGACGAACCGGGACGAGGTCATCGGTGATCTCGCAGCTTGGATCGGTCGGGTCGCATGACGCCACAGGACATGGCGGAGCCTCCGCCATTGGTCTTTGGTCCGGTGCCATCACGTCGTCTCGGGCGCAGTATCGGAATCAACAACATCCCGCCCAAGATCTGCTCGTTCGCCTGCGTGTACTGCCAGGTAGGACCCACACTCGATCGGGCCATCAACATCCGATCCTTCTACGAACCGCAGCGCGTCGCCGACGAGGTAGCGGCTCACGTCGCACAGGTCAAGAATCGCGGTGAGGACATCGACTTCCTCACATTCGTTCCAGACGGCGAACCGACCCTCGATGTCGGCCTCGGTGAGACCATCCGGCTGCTCCGCCCCCTTGGAATCGACATCGCCGTCATCACCAACGGCTCGATGCTGTGGCGAGACGACGTCAGGGAAGGCCTCGACGACGCCGACTGGGTCTCCGTCAAGGTCGACGCCGCCGAAAACGCGGTCTGGCGGCATGTGAATCGGCCGCACCCCGATCTCGACTTCGGCACTGTTCGTGAGGGGATCGCCCGGTTCGTCGCGTCGTTCAACGGTGACCTCGTCTCAGAAACCATGCTTGTCGCCGGGATCAACGACGATGTCGAGTCGGTGAAATCCATCGGCGAGTTCCTGTACAACACCGGCTTCACCAAGGCCTACCTCTCAATCCCTACGCGCCCCACCCCGTATGCGGCAATCACCGCGCCGGATGAGCAGACGGTGAACCGCGCCTATCACGTGCTCGCTGAGCACGTGCCGCACGTCGAGTATCTCGTCGGATACGAGGGTGACGAGTTCGCTTCCAGCGGCGACCCTCGCGCGGATCTCCTCAGCGTCATCGCGGTGCATCCGATGCGCTCCTCAGCCGTGCATGAACTGCTCGATGGCGCCGGTGCCGGATGGGACGTCGTCGAGGATCTCATCACCGACGGCGGCCTCATCGAAACCACCTACCGGAACGAGACGTTCTACGTACGACGCTTCGCTGCCCCACCCAAACGGGCGATCAACGAAGACTGACCCCCTCGAGGGCGCACCAACGATCAGGCGGCAGCAGCAACGACGGTGAGCGAGATCCGATCCCTCATGAGCAGGATTCGACCAGAGGTTCCGGTCTCGCCGTTCAGGTTCCGAGCGTGTTGAGAGATAGGGATACAGGCCTCTGCCCAAGTTTCCATCATCTTGATAGTGTTTAGAAAGGAGGGTGTGAAACGCCATGGTCGATACATCTTCGAGTGCGGGAACCTACGGGCTGGGTTGGCATGACGAGATCGACTACGTGTACGTCGCCGACCGGGGCCTCAACGAGCAGCACGTCCGCGACATCTCCATGCGCAAGGGTGAACCGGCAGGTGTCCTGCAACGACGCCTGACCGCCCTCCAAACGTTCCAGCGGATGCCGATGCCGTCGTGGGGCGGGAGCGGGGAGCTGGACCACATCGATTTCGACGATCTCAGCTACTACATGCGCGCCACCCCCGCCAGCGTGCGGGACTGGGACGAGGTCCCCATTGCCATCAAGGGCACCTTCCAGCGTCTTGACATTCCACAGGCTGAGGAGTCGGTCCTGGGCGGGATCAGTGCGCAATACGATTCCGAGGTCGTGTATCACCGCAATCGAGCCAAACTGGATCGTCTCGGTGTGATCTTCACCGACATGGACACCGCAGTGCGCGAGCACTGGGATCTGGTCGGGCGCTACCTAGGCACGGTGGTTCCGTTCGACGACAACAAGTTCGCTGCGCTCAATTCGGCCGTGTGGTCGGGAGGATCGTTCCTCTACGTGCCGGCCGGTGTGCACGTTGAGCGTCCTTTGCAGGCCTACTTCCGCGTCAACGCCGAGAAGCTCGGACAATTCGAGCGGACGCTCGTGGTGGTCGAAGAAGAAGGCTTCGTTCACTACATCGATAGTTGCTCGGCCGCGGCATGGTCCTCGGCGTCGCTTCACGCTGGCGTGATTGAGGTCGTGGTCAAGGGCGGAGCCCGGTGTCGCGTCACCGGTCTACAGAACTGGTCGAAGAGCGTCTACAACCTCGTTACGAAACGAGCGGTCGCCCACGAGAACGCCACCATGGAGTGGATCGATGGCAACATCGGTGCGCGCCTCACCATGAACTACCCGTCGGTGATGCTCATCGGCCCCGGCGCTCACGGGGAAGTCCTCTCTATCGGCTACGCGGGTCGAGGTCAGTACCAGGACACCGGAGCCAAGATGTTCCACCTCGCTTCGTCCACCACCTCGTTGGTGACGTCGAAGGCAATCTGTCGCGACGGCGGGCGGGCCGGATATCGAGGTGTCGTGCACGTCGAACGCGGCGCCAGGCAGTCCCGCTCGTTCGTTCGCTGCGATTCGCTCATCCTCGACCCGATCTCTCGTGCCGACACGTACCCCACCGTTGAGGTCGAAGAATCCGAAGCGCGCATCGGACACGAAGCAACCGTCTCACGGATCAACGAAGACCAGCTGTTCTACATGCAGACCCGCGGACTCACCGAGGATGAAGCAACAGCGATGCTGATCGCCGGGTTCATCGAACCCATCGTTCGTCAGCTCCCACTGGCTTGCGCTGGCGAGATCAACCGCCTCATCGCCCTCGACATGGCAGCTTCCGGAGCCGTCGGGTAGCCAGAAGTGGGGTGGCTGTGGTTCAGCGGCCTACTGGTGTTGTTCGCGCTCGCCACCACATGGATGGCGATGTTCTTCGGCCTGCTCGCCAGTTCGGTCGAAGGCGCCGGCGCCTTCTCCTACATCCTGCTGCTCCTGATCTTCATCAGCCCGTCGTTCGTGCCGACTGCCTCGATGACACCGTTGTTGCGGGGCTTCGCCCAACACCAGCCGATGACTCCGATCATCGAGACCATGCGCTCCCTGCTGACAGACGGCACCGCGGGCAACGAGATCTGGATCGCCCTGGCCTGGATCCTCGGCATCCTGGTCGTGTCCTACACCCTTGCACTGAGCATCTACCGCCGGAGCGAGCCTGCCACCGCAGGCCAGTAGGGTCGCAACCGTCGCCACGATGACGGGCCCGGCATCCGAGGACATCGACGCGCCAAACCGCCTGCCACAAGCGATAATCCCTTGCGGTGCTCGCCAGCCCGATGGTCAACGAAGTCGCCATCGTGTTGCTGTACGGGCTGTTCGGTTGGAAGATCGCCGCCCTCTATGTGACTGCTGGCCTGGCGGTGGCGATCGTGGCCGGGTGGGTGATCGGTCGTCTCCGCCTCGAACGGTGGGTGGAACCCTTCGTCTTCGAGACGACCCTTGGAGGCCAACCGGTGGACATGTCTACTTCTTTGAGCTGGGCAGACCGTTTCGCTATCGCCCGTGAAGAAGTCCGCACCATCATCGGAATGATCTGGCCCTACCCTTTTTGGTGGGGATAGGGATCGGAGCCGTCATCCATGGCTGGGTCCCGGAGGGGTTCTTCGTGGAGTACGCCGGACCCGACAACCCCCTAGCAGTACCGGTGGCGGTGGGTCTCGGGATCCCCCTCTACTCCAACGCCGCCGGCATTCTGCCGCTGGTGGAAGCCCTCTACGCTACGGGGTGTAGAAAGGGCTGGTCGGTGAATCTCGCAGTGGCAGCGGTGGCGGTGTTCTTCGGGTTCGGTGTCATGTCGCTGGCCGGACTGGGCGCCGCGACGCTATACATCCCATTGTTCTACTACACCGGCACCCCGCTGCCCGAAGCGATCTCCACCGGATTGTTGCTCAACGTGGTGGCGCTCGGGATCACCACCCCCAGCCACCTGCGAGCCAAGACCGTGAATCTACGGCTCGGGATCCCGATCCTGGTCGCGGCCACCGCATTGGCACCGCTGGGCGCCGGAGTGTCCCACGCAGTCGAACGGAACCTGCTCCTGGCCCTGTTCGCCGGGTTCCTCGTCGTCTCGGGAGCGCTGATGCTCTTCTACCGGCGCCCGGAGCGAACGTGGGTGGTGTCCCGGCCCGTCGAGATCGGGGCGGGGACCGCGGTCGGCGGCGGAGTCGGGTTCCTGGCCGGGTTGCTCGGTGTCGGCGGTGGGGCCTTCGTGCTTCCCGTGTTGCACGGGATCGGTCTCGACCCCAAGACAGCCACTGGGACCACCGCGCTGGTGGCGCTGGCCTCATCAATCTCAGGGTTTGCCTCCCGGGCCACACTGGGGAGCCTCGACGTCACCTTCGCCGTGGTCACCGCAACGGCGGCCGCAGCCGGGGTGCTGGTCGCCTCCCGATTCGCCACCACCCGGCTGACCGCCGGGGGTCTCAAAACAGTGGTCGCCATCATCCTGTGGGTGATCGCCGTCAAGATGATCTGGGATGTGCTGACGTGACTGGCACACCATTCCGCCACTCCCCTCCCGATGTCGGGACACCCGCCTCGGCGCAGCCTGCCGTTGCGGACCGTCGGGTCCGAAACGGTCGCCTCCTCGGGTGGGTGCTCGCCCTCAATGCCGGGCTGATGGTGGCCGAGATCATCGGCGGGATCGAGCCGACCGGGTTCTCCCGGCAGACGGCCACGCTGGACGACGTGTTCTTCAAGATCCTCCAGGAAGAATCGGGTGCTCGCCTACTTGATGAGGGCGAGCACATCGGCGACCACGAACTCAGTCGCGACGTCGATGTCGTAACCCTCCGGCCAGGTCGTCACCAGCGGGCGGATGTCTTCGCGGAACGCCGATCGCTTCACCTTCTCGCGCAGGTTCATCTCGGCACGGCGTCTGGTGTACCCGTCGGGGCGGTACGGAGCGAAAGCCTCGACGATCGAGGACGGTGTTACGCCGAGCTGGGTGAGAGCCAGCCAAAGGTCAAAGAGGTCGCGTCCCTTCGATCGCTGGAACAGGGCTCGGATCTTCGTGGCCACGACCTCGTCGAGGGTGAACGTGAGCACATCGGTGCTACCGGTGAACCAGGAGGATTCCACGTGGAAGGGGATCCTGATGGGCGGGTGCGCCGGCGAGCGCTCGAAGGTGTTGACCTCAATCTTGACCCGCATCTGGCCTCCACCCGTCTCGTAGGGGGCGCGCAGGAACACCTTGGGGTGCTCGGAAAGCCTCGTCCCCACGTCCATGCCGAGTCGCTCACCGATCTGGGTCACGGCTCGGGTGAGTTCCCTGATCCCGCCGCTGGTGCTGCGGACGTAGTCGAGGTCCTCGCTGTAGCGGAGCGGTTCAGGTGCATGGAGCTTGTGCAAACAGGTGCCGGCCCGGAACACCAGCTCGTCGCCAAGGTAGTCGTCGTTGGCTATCTCGACGATGAGCCGGGAGAGCAGCAGGTCCTGCTCGATCTGCTCCACCGTCGGCCACGGCACGGTGCGGCCCCATCCGGTGATGGCCGCTTGGGGGATCACGACGACTCTTCGTCCGGATACTCGGCGACGAGCACATTCCAGCGCCGATCGAGGGACCCGGATCGTCCGTAGCCGGGGTCCAGCGGAGTGGGCGTGGCTCGTGAGGAGGCAAGGGGCACCAGCGGTTCGGTGTCGACTTCCACGTCGACTCGCTCGGCCATGTAGTCGAGGATCCATCCGGTGCGTTGAACGATCGACGCCGGGTAGCCGGCTGCGGCCTCGGCGAGACGACCGACATCGACAGCGTCCTCGATCAGCATGTCTCCGATGATGGTTGCCACGTTGAACAAGGCCCCACTCTCCTGAGGGAAAGACACGAGATCGAGCACCGTCGCTTCCCGAGTGGAAACACGCATCGTGCCGGTTGGGGTGTTGACGACGTCGGCTGGACGATCCGACGTATGCACGGAGGTGATGAATTCGATCCGGACCCGCCCGAATGCCCGGTCACGGAGCCTTGCCGGCGTCATCACTTGAAAGACTTGAGGACGCTGATGGGCGGACCCGTGGATCTCGGCCGCCGATAGGAGGCAGACGTAGTAGTCGTGGCCGAGATGGCGCATCATTGGATCCACGAAGTGAGCCGCCGGGACGGCGCCCCAGGAGCGGAACTCGGGCGGGATGGCAACATACAAACCCGTCGTTGGGCTGAACAGATACCCGCGCCGCCGCGACTGCGCCAACGACGGTGCCACGTGGTGCTCCGGAATTCCCAGTAGCTCAGCGGCCTCGGTCGTGGTCACCCAATGCCGACCACGAGCCAACAACCAGTCGGCCAACTCGCGCGGTCCAAGCGAGGCTGCCACATCAGTCATGTACCGATACTAACCAGAATCTTTAGATTCGATACAGTACCGGCAGGTCGCGTGGGTGCGGCGAGGTGGAGTAGGCCCCCGCTGTCGTTCCTCGCCACCATGCCACCCTCGCTCGGCTCCGCCCTCGAGCGACGCCCCGATCTCGGCTGGAGCCGACGCCCGACACCGATGCAGGGCACCTGTCAGACCGAAGGCACACCAGCGAGAGCGACATGCACGCCCATGCTGCTCAGGGTCCTCGCTGCTTGAGTGAGAGCGATCTGGCTGAAGAAGGGCAGCGACCGCCACACAGGCTGATCGGCCTTGACACCGATCACGAGATACACCACTTGATAGTCGGTGCCCGCTAAGCCGTCGGCGGCGATCTCCTCGAAAGCTGGATCAAGCTCATGCACCTTCGCCCGAACAGCGGTGCGAAAACCGCCGTCTCCGAGAAGAGCCTCCATCGCAACCGTGCCCTGCGACCAGAGGTGGCTGAGAGTACTGGAGGAGGATCGCTTCTTGGCATGCACGAGCGTGCGGTCGGTAAGTGCGATATCGCAGACCTCAACTTTGTTTGAGCCTCCTCCGAGTGAGGCTGTCTTCCGATCCATGAGAAGACCACCGAGGATTCGAGCGGCTCGCGAGTTGTAGTCCTTCTCCTCGTCTCCGTCGGCGTGATCCGGGAAGGCGATGGCTGCCGCCGGGATACTCGAAACAGTCTCGTGGATCTGAGTGACGAACGAATGGTCAATCTCGTACCACCGACCGTCGACGAGTTGGTATGTGGCGTCTCCATCCACTTCTGCGATGAGACAGCGATATACCGTGCCCAGACGGCGATCGACTTCGCCCTCGTGCCTCAGGAGAACCCTGTCATGCTTCACGATGCGGACGTCGAGCCCAGTCGACCGATCTCGTCGGGTGTCGAGATAGTCGCCAAGTCTGAGATCGGCATGGGCCGTCTTCCTCCCGCCCCTCTCGCTCGAGAACACGAATCCCTCGAGACGCTCCAGGTCGAGAACCTCCGGAGCGGCGAGGTAGAGGCAGCGGAACGAGGGGGCATTGCCAGCCAGCTGCGCTTGGAGTTCCTTCGACAGCCCGTCATCGGGTTCATCCGCGACTGCGGGTTCCACGGGAAGGATGTGATCAACGAACGGGAAAGACCCCAAATAGTCGGTGCGTCGGTAGATTCTCAGAAGCTGCCGCAGCCCCAGGTTCGGGTTCCGGCTCGCATCGTGAACCCAAGCACGGCCGCGGACGTGACGGCATGTTTGACCCTCCCCAAGACCCCCAAGGATCTCAGCGGTCAGGTGTCAACGAATGGCGGCAGCTCCAGGCGAATCAATGGGCTGATAAGGTCTGGAGCATGAAGACGGAGCAGGTGATCGCTTCAATCGATCCGGTTTCGATGAATGATGTGGCATCGCTGGGTTCCGTTCACGGACCGTGCGTTTCGTTGTTCTTGTCCACACATCGCTTCGGGCCCGAGACCACGACCCAGGATCCGTTGCGATTGCGCAACCTCGTCAAGGCTGCCAAATCGGAGTTGGCCGATGCCGGCACCGAACGCCAGATCATCGACGAGATCCTCACGCCTGTGTCTTCGCTAGTCGACGACGCGACGTTCTGGCAGCACCAATCCGACGGCCTGGCGGTGTTCAGCGGACCGGGCCGGTTCGAAAGCTTCCGGATTCCGCTGGCGTTGGCGGAGGAGGTGACGGTGGCCGGATCGTTCCGGGTCCGCCCGCTGCTCGCTTCGGTGTCCGGCGACGACCGATGCTTCGTATTGGCGGTCTCCCAGAACTCGGTGCAGCTCTTCGAAGCGACCAGGTACACGATGACCCGGCTCGATGCCGCGTCGATCCCCGAGTCGATGGATGCCGCACTCGAGTTCGAGGACCCCGAACGTCAGCTCCAATCGCATTCGGTCGGTGGCGGCGACGTGGCGTTCCACGGACACGGCATGGGCGGTGAGGTCGAGAGGGACGCGATCGAGCGTTTCCTACGGGCTGTCGACCGTGGTGTCATCGACGCGCTGGGCGACGCACGCGACCCTTTGGTGCTGGCATGCATCGAGTCCTACCTGCCGATCTACCGCTCGGTGACCAGGTACCCGAACGTTGCCAACGAGGCCATCGCCGGCAACGCCGAGCACCGTTCGGTGGCCGAACTGCACCGGGCTGCGTGGCAGATCGTGCAACCGCAGATCGCGGCGACAATCGCCGCGGCGATCGCTCGATACCAGAGCGCGGTGGGTACCGGAAACACCGCCGACACCATCCTCGAAGTCCTCGCTGCTGCACGGGATGGCCGCGTTGCGCAACTGTTCGTCGCCGACGGTGCCCCCATGTGGGGGCGCATCGACGAGCACGGCAACGTCTCGGTGGCACAAGCGCGATCGATCAGCAATGAGGATCTGGTCGACCGTGCGGTGTTCGAGACATTGGCGCACAACGGCGAGGTCATCGTCACCGACCCGGATGCGCTGGGCGTGAACACGGTCGTCGCGGCGGTGTTGCGCTATTGACATACCCTCCGACATCACGGGATCGACGACACCGCGACACACGAGCCCGACCCTTGCCCTTGCCGGGGGCTTAGTCGCGCCCCCTCCATCCGAAGCCGCGACCACCCCCGCCCCGCCACCGCCAACCCCAACCGCCTCTGCCCTCGCGACGCCAGAACCGCGCCGGGGGCAAGTCGTCGTCTGGGGGTGGGACTTCGGGTTCCTGGTCGGCGCGGGACCGGCAGCGGCCCAGTACCCAACCGGTCCTGGGCCCGCGACCAAGCGGGCCAGTTCGATCCAATCCGGGCATGACTCCTCCTCTCACCGGGTAGGCGGACTCTCCCACCCGGACCGGTAGCGGCGTCGAGGGGGCGCCTCGACGTCCGCATCACAGCGGCAACCCCGACCTCTCCGTCTCCCCTCCCCGTGCACCGGACAGGGCCACGCCTCGGCCAGTCGGGGATCGACAACCCCTCCCGAGATAGCCAGGGCTTTGCCGTTGACCAGGGCGTCGGCTACCTGCCGTCTCGCCTCGGCCAACACCCGGGCGAAGGTCGCCCGAGAGACGCCCATGCGCCGGGCCCCTTCCTCCTGGTAAAGACCCTCCAGGTCGGCCAGGCGCAAAGCCTCGAGACCGTCCAGGGTCAACCCGGCACGTCCCAGGCTCGCCGGCGGGGTAGCCCGGGGGTGAATGTGACGGCCGGCAGGGTGTGCAGGACCTGGCGGGGAATCAGGGGTCGTGGCATGCCGATAACAAGCATATGATCATAACCGTCCAGAATCAAGACCCGGGTTCCTCCCGCGCTATCGGCAGCGGACGCCGGCGGGTTCTGCCTATCTGTAGATGTCCGCCGATACTCCCGACGACAGCCTGTCCCTGACCTTCTCCCAGACCGCGTGGAGTGCCGCCGACACCGCCCCCTCTGGGTCATCAAGGGTCACCGGTTGTCCGTGCACGATCGCCCCGGTGACTGCCGTGTCATACGGGATCTCGCCCACCAGGTCCACGGCGCGCTCTTGGCAGAAGGCCGCGATGGCGCGTGCCTGCCGCGGGTTGATGTCGGCCTTGTTGATGAGGACCAGGGCAGGAACCCGGAAATACTCCAACATGGCCAGCGCCCGCCGCAGGTCGTGGATTCCGGAGGCGGTTGGCTCAGTGACCAGAAGAGCCAAATCCACCCCCGTGCTGGCGGCGATGCTGGGACAACCGATCCCAGGGGGGCCATCGACGATCACCAGATCGTGGTCGATTACCAGGCACACCCGGCGGCTCTGCTCCCTGATCTCGGTCACTAGCTTGCCCGTGTTCTCCGCGCCGGCGAACAACCTGGCGTGCAGCAGCGGCCCGAAGCGCGTCTCCGAGCGAAACCACAAACCTGCCTGCCGCTCCGCCATTTGGATGGCCTGGTCGGGGCAGCGGTAGAGACAGGCGGCACATCCCTCACAAGCCGAAGGGTCGATCCGATACTCATCAGTCGTGGAGACCACTGCCGAGAACCGGCAGACTTCCTCACACACACCACACTGCGAGCAGCGGAGTGGGTCGATCACCGCCACCTGTCCACCCATGAAGGGGTGGCTCTCGACCAATCGCGGATCGAGCACCAATTCCAGATTGGCCCCATCCACATCTGCATCGGCTATCACGACCGATGCCTCAGCGGATGCCAGATGGGCTATGGCCGCGGTCACGGAGGTCTTGCCCGTCCCGCCCTTCCCGCTCAGGAGCACCAGCTGTCTCACCGGGCCACCTCCGCGGCGATGCGCTGCAGCAGTGCCCTGAACAAGGGGATGTACTCAGGCAGGATCTGCACCAGAGGGTGGCCTTCCGAGAGACCCTCGGCGATCCGGCGATCGAGGGGGATCCTCAGCAGAATGGGGATACCCGCCTCGTGGCAGTAGTCGTCCACCGATGCATCACCGACGCCGTCGCGATTGACCACCACCCCCACGGGGAGTGCCAGCTGGTCCCTGGCCACGTCCATCGCCAGACAGAGGTCGTGAAGCCCGAAGGGCGTCGGCTCGGTGACCAGTAGCACGTAGTCGACACCGCGGAGGGTCTCCACGAGCGGACAGGATGTCCCGGAGGGCGCGTCCAGCACGGCCAGAACATCGGCCCTGCCGTCCAGGTGCCTCTCCTTCAGCCGTCTGATGACAGGCACTGCCATGGGCTGCCCGACGTCGAGGACTCCTTGCCCGAAGACCATCCGGCCGGCCCGGCCGGATTCCACCCTGCCGATCACGTTGTCACCCTCGCGGATTGCCGCCTCGGGGCAGTTGAGTGTGCAGCTACCGCATCCGTGGCACAGGTCCGGGAATACCAGGACCCGGCGACCAACCACTGTGATGGCATGCCAGACGCACACCTCGGCGCACCGGCCGCAGAAGGTGCAGACGTCCAGGTCAACCTCGGGGATAGGTATGCCGACGGCCTCGGACCCGTCCAGTACCGGCTTGAGGAATAGCGCAGCATTGGGCACCTCGACGTCGCAATCGAGGAAGAGCAACCGGTCCGGGCTGTCAGCCAACCCGGCAGAGCCGGCCTCGGGGGCGACGACGGACAACGCCAGGCTGGTGGCTACGGTGGTCTTGCCGGTGCCGCCCTTTCCACTGCCAACCGCGATGATCACTCGATTCGTGTCTCCTCGTGTCCGCCGCCGGAATGGCGGCAGCGGGCCCCGGGGCTCTTGCCCGGAGCGATGATCAGATCGGGCCTTGCGCACCCACGGCGGCTCGCAGGGCTCTGACGGCGAGCTTGGCGCAATGTACCTTGGCGGGTGCCAAGCCGCCCACCGCTTCGACGAGTTCCTTGGGCGTGATCAGACCTACTGCCCCGGGGGTCCTTCCTCGGACCATCTCGGTGAGGGCAACCCCGCAAGCAATGATGGAGTCGCCTCCATCAGTCATGAAAGTCGCCTCGTGTATGAGGTCGTCGCTCAGTCGCAGGTAGATTTCCATGGTGTCACCGCACTCCCCGTGGATGACCCCCCGGAGTTCGGCGTCCTGTGCGCGCCGCATGCTGTCTGGGACCGGACCATGCGCATGATCGTGGTACCGGCTAGCTGGGCCGTTCGGCCTAGTCACCGTGCCTGCTTTCCAGACAGGGATCGCCGCCTTGCAGGTTTCCAGTGAGGTAGCTCTCCAGAGCTTCCCGCACCGAACCGGCGGCCCCTGTTACCGCCTGGACGCCTAGCTGCTCGAAGGCGGCAATGGCGCGCCAGCCCATCCCGCCGGAGACCATCACCTGCACGTTCTGCGATGCCATGAAGTGCGGCACCTGCCCGGGTTCGTGGCCGTCGGCGAAGGGGTTGGCGACCTGGCTCACTGCCCGCAACTCGGCACCGTCGAGATCGATCAGAACGAATTGCGAGCAACGGCCGAAGTGGGGGCTGACCGCGCTGTCGAGACCGCCGCCGCCTTCGGAAGATACGGCAACTCTCATCGACTATTCGCTCCTCTCGTCCTGGCCGGAAGCCCGCTGCAGCAGTCCGACGCGGTAGGCCTTCGCGACCTCGCCGACCGTGCCGTCCTGCAGCAGGTACACGGGGACCCCGGCAGCCTCGAGGACCCGTGCGGCGTTGGGGCCCACATGGCCGGTTACCACGGCTTCGGCACCATGTCGAATGACGAACTCGGCAGCCTGGATGCCGGCTCCCCCTCCAGCTGTCGCGGCCGGATTCTCCAGTGTTTCGTACTCCATGGTCTCGGTGTCCAGGAAGACATACTGGGGGCATCGCCCGAACACCCGACTCGCCTCTGCCTGGAGGCCACCCTCGGTTGCTGAGACGACGATTCTCATGTTGAGCCCTTCCTGGCCGTCGGAAACAAAATAAGCATATGCTCACAACAGGCCGAAGGCAAGACCCGGCCCACTGCCGCTTCGCCGGGTCCGGACGTCGGCCGGTTCGGGTCCCCCAGAGCTCGGCCGACGTGCCCTGGGCCTCTCCCGAACGGCCCCCATAAGAGTCCGGTTGCCCCGGGCGAGTACCCGGCGGCGCGTCGGAAGGGCAGCCGGATTCCGCGCAGGAGGGCGGGAGAGTCGGGGGCGCCGGGTGGGCCCATGGGAGAAGGTGCGAGGCCTGTTGGCCATCGGCCTGCTGGCGGGGACCGAGCATCGCAGCCAGCACTTCTCCGCTCCCCACCCTCAGCCGTAAGCGGCGGCACTCAGCCGTCGGGAGCGAAGCGGTCGTCGGCCCGGCCACTCTTCCGTGCCCGGTTCTGCAGCCAGCCCTGCCGGGACGCTGGGAACACGTCGAAGGTGGGTGCATAAGGCTTCAGGTCGAGCACCGGGGTGCCGTCGAGCAGGTCCAAATCGGCGACGTAGAGGAGCGGGCCCGTCCGTCGGAGCAGGCGCACTGGCGAGATGCCGATCGGGTTGGGTCGGGATGGCGCCCGGGTGGCGAAGAGCCCCCGTTCCTGCCGCTCCAGATAGGGGGTCACCCGCAGGCGCACCGGGCCGGCGCGGTGGAACCAGGAGACGACCCAGATCCGCTCGAACCCGTCGAGCCCGTCGAGCCCGGCGGCGAACTGCTCGTAGATCTCGATGGTGCCTTCATCCTTCGGCCCGGCGAGGGCCGGCTGCACCGGGACGCCCGCCTGGGAAGTGAACGGGCTGTGCACCAACCCGATTGGCTCGAGCCGTAACAAGGCACCCTCACCCGGGGACGACGCCGCCTTGCCCCCCGGTTTCTCATCCGAGCTCATTGGAGTCCCCCGTACGACTCATGCTCAGCAGGCGCACCCCTTCCACCTGGCGAAAGACAGCTCCCTGGGAGATACTGCGCAGGGCCCGCTCCGGGTCGACGACTCGGGTACCGGAGATCACGTCGACCCCGTAGTCGAACAGGACCGGGGAGAGCGGCGCTGTCGGCCCTAGCACTATGACGAAAGCGTCCGATCGGCAGCGCTGGAGTAGGCCCTCCAGGGTGTGGCTGATCAGCGCGCTCCCGGTGATTGCTACCAGGTCGGCTTGGGGGATCAGCTCGGCTCCCTCCTCGGGCCCAAGGTCGCCGGCGGCAGGGTGCAGGTCGATGACCCACAGCCGACCGGCAGTTCGACGTAGCTCTGGCACGAAGGGGAAGTGACCGACCAGGGCCACCTGTCTGCCTGGAACGCGCTCGATCAGGAACTGTCCGGCGTTCAGTTCGACGCACCGCGTCTCATCCACCTCCAGCAACGAATTGATGGCGGCCAGGCCGATGCCCGCTTCCAGAGTGCTATGCGAGTGGGCCAGGCCGGCCAACTGGCGCGCCGAGCACCCTTGCAGACGGCCGGCCTCGGTGACGAAGGTGGCACCGTGCTCGTGATCACCGGCGCCGACGGTCGAGGCCAGACCGCAGGAGCGGCTCCAGACCGCCGTCCAGAAAGCGCCGACCCGCACCTCTCGCGCCGGGGCATCGCCGGGGAGGGCGGAGATCAAGTCGTCCAGAATGCTCATGATCGCCACCGAGTTCTTCCCTGCCGAGGGTAGCCCCACGACACCATCGGCAGGGCGGGGAAGACCTGGGGAAGGCGGGGCGGTGGGACCACCGGCCTGGCCCGATCGACGGCGGGGACTCAGCAGGCGGGCCACAATTGTCGCGCATGGACGCTGTGCTGCGGCCGCTCACCCGCCGGGTCGTGATCATCGAGGCGCCCAGCCGGGGATCCGTCACCCGGGTGGCCCGGATGGTGAACGAGTATCGGACGCAGGGCCGGAGGGCTGGGAGGACCCGCCCGGGGCGGCGGTAAACCGCTGAGGTGACGCTGACCGAACCCGAGCCCGCGCAGCCTCGTAATTGATTCGGTGAACCTCGACTCCGAACTCGTGGAGCCGACGGACAACGACATCGGCAGCGAAGTCCCGTTCGTTCGTGACGATGGCGACCGCGGGTCTACTCACGCGCCCTTCTGGTCCTCACCCGTCTCGTGGTCGCACTTCTTGGTGTTCTGGACCTTGCGTGACTCCCAGCTCGGTACCCACCGGTCGTCCTCATAGACGAGGCTGACCTTCGCCGCCTCGTCGTACCGAACGCTGATCGGTTCAGACGGCTCACGCTGCGTGGCGAGAGTCCGAAGCAATGATCCAGTCACGTGCCAAGGGTAGTTACCCTCCCCACCGAGGTCGTGACCACAAGCTCCGAGCCACGACTCTCTGAGAGCCCACCGCTCCGCCTCTCGCGCGATGGACGCGCGATGGAGGCTCGCAACGGCCGTTCCGAAGGGAACCCAGAAATGCCGAAACCCCTTGCAGTGCAAGGGGTTTCGTTCGTAGCGGGGGTAGGATTTGAACCTACGACCTTCGGGTTATGAGCCCGACGAGCTACCAGACTGCTCCACCCCGCGTCGCTTGTGAACCCACAGTGTACCGCAGACCGGAACTCCCGGAAACTGGCTACGGGGTCGTGCCGGCGATGATCCCCTGCGCCTCGTCGATGAAGCTCTGCGCCTCGATCACCTTGTCGGCGTAGGTGCCCAGGTCGCCGTTGCGCAGCGCGGTGTCGGCCTCCTGCAGGGCCTGCTGGGCCTGGGCTACCAGCTGGGCCACCCCGGAGGGCACCACCACGCCGCCGTCGGGGGGCGGCTCACCGTTGCTGGGCTCCCCCGGGGCGGTGTAGCCGTCGAAAACCGCCGCCAGCGCCTGGGCCAGGGTGTCCCGCATCTCGATCCGCCCGTCGAACGACACCACCACCCGCTTGAACTCCGGAATCCCGGTCGTGTCGCCGCTGCCCGCCGAGTTGGCCCGGATGTAGATCGGCTGGACGTACAGCAGCGACTCCTCGATCGGGATCACCAGCATGCTGCCCTGGATCACCTGCGAGCCGCCCTGGCCCAGCAAGGTGAACTCGGCAGAGATGTCGGTGTTCTGGTTGATGAGGTCCCCCACCTGGCCCGGGCCGTCCTGGGCCGAGGCTGCCGGGAGCCGGTAGTCGATGATGTGCCCGTAGTCGTCGGGACCGCTCTTGGCCACCATGAACGACACCATGTTGGGCCGGTTCGCCGGGGTGAACGGCTGCATGATCAGGAACGACTGCTCCTGCTCGTCCGGCAGTCTCATCAGCAGGTAGTACGGCAGCATCGGCCGGAACGGGTTGCCGTCGGCGTCGACGAAGCTGACCCGCAGATCCGTCGGCAGCGTCGACGGGTCCCGAGCGATCTGCCACGGGTCCGTCAGGGAGAAGAACTGGCGGGGATCGGTGATGTGGTACGCCTGGTACAGGTCCGACTGCACCCGGAACAGGTCCTCGGGGTACCGCAGATGCTCCCGCACCCCCTGGGGCATCTCGGCGCCGTCGGTGAAGACGTCGGGGAAGATCTTCTGCTGTACCTGGATCAGCGGATCGGACGGGTCCACCACGTACAGGGTCATGTCGCCGTCGTAGGCGTCGACCACGGCCTTGACCGAGTTGCGGATGTAGTTGAAGCCGTCCGGCAGACCCGGGCCGGCGTTGAGGCGGTTGGTGAACGCCTCCTGCGAGTAGGGGTAGTTGTTCGAGATCGTGTACAGGTCGAGCACCCACTTGAGCCGGCCGTCGACCACGATCAGGTACGGGTCGGCGTCGGACTCCAGGAACGGGGCGATCTTCAGCACCCGCCGCCGGATGTTGCGCTCCATCAGCACGGTGCTGTCACCCGACAGATTCCCCGAGATCAACATGTCGACGTCGGCGAAGCGCAGCGCCCACGCCGCCCTCCGCAGGAACCCGCCGAGCGTGACCCCGCCGCTGCCGTCGTAGGTGGTGTAGGCGACGTTCTCCTCGCCCTCCCCGATCGGGTAGTCCACCTCACGCTCGGCCGTCTTGACGATCAGGTAGTCGGACTGGGCCGAGTCGCCGAAGTAGATCCGCGGCTGGCTGATGTCCAGGCTCGGCACCGACGAGATCGGCGGGATGTCCTTGACCAGGAAGTCGGGCTGGCCCTCCACCGTCACCGCGTTCGCCGGGCTCACCACCGCCCCGAAGCCGTGGGTGTAGACGAGGCGCTCGTTGACCCAGCCGCCGCCGGGGATGCTGTTCTCGTCGAGCTCCCGGGCCGACACCATCACCTGGGTCAGCTCCCCGTCCACCGTGTAGCGGTCGACGTCGACGTCCTCGATGCCGTAGAACGTCCGGATCTCCTGCAACTGGCGGTAGGTGGTGTTGAGCACCGACGGGTCCCACAGGCGGATGTTGTCGATGGTGGACCGGTTCGCCACCAGGTCGGCCGACACCAGGTCGGGGGATGCCGCGAACGACTGCACGTCGACGTCGGTGAGCCCGTACGCCGCCCGGGTGTACTCGATGTTGTAGCCGACGTACTCGGCTTCCTTGTTGATCTCGTCCGGCACCACCCGAAACCGCTGCACCAGCAGCGGGTAGATCCCGCCCACCACGATCGAGGTGAGCAGCCACAACCCCACCGCTACCGCCGGCAGCGTCCAACCCCGGAACCGCAGGTTCACCAGCAGGATCACCGCCGCCACCACCGAGATGAGGATCAGCAGGTTGAGGGCCGGGAGCTGCGCCTTGACGTCGGTGTAGGACGCCCCGAACACCTGGCCCCGGGGCGAGTAGAGCAGCTCCCAGCGGTCCAGCAGGTACCCGACCGCCTTCAGCAGCGCCAGCAACGCCAGCAGCACCGACAGGTGCACCTTCACCCCCGGGTTGACCCGCCGTTGCAGCTGCACCTGGATGCCGCCGTTGAAGTAGTGCACCGCGGCGGTCACCAGCGTCACCACCAGCAGCAGCTGGAAGGCCCATCCGAACAGCACCCGGTAGAAGGGCAGGTTGAAGACGTAGAGGCCGACGTCGTTGTGGAAGATCGGGTCGGTCACCCCGAAATCGACCCCGTTGCGGTACAGCAGGAACTCCCGCCACCACACCGCCGCCCCGAGACCGATCATCACCCCGAAGAAGCCGGCCACCACCAGCCGCATCCACCAGACACGGGGGGCAATCCACGACTGGTAACGCTCCAGCAGCTCCTCGTCGGGGCTGCCGGCGATGGCGGGACGGCGCGGCGAGAGGCGGTCGGCCAGCCACAGGTTGCCGAAGAAGAGCAGGAAGGCCACCAGCGACGCCACCAACACCAGGCCCACCCGGGCGAACAGCACCGTGGTCCACACCCCGGTCTGGTCCACCGAGTCGAACCACAGGAAATCGGTCCAGAAGGTGGCGATCGAGCGCAACGCCAGCAGCAGGACCAGGAACAGGATCCCGATGATCACGAGCCAGCGGCGCGAGCGCGACCGGGTACGCAGCGGGATGGGTTCGCGGTTGATCACGGGGCGATTCTATCCACCTCGCCGGGAAGACTCGCCGCCGTCATCGGGCCGGCACGACGGTGTCGTCGCAGCCGAGCCCCGCCGGCGGCACTTCCATACCGTCGGGAGGCTCCCCGTCGGGCGCCCACACCGCCCCGGAACCGGCCGCGCAGGCCCCGCAGGGACGGCCCGGCGCCACCGCCGTCACCGCCTCCACCCCGAGCAGGGCGAACCCGGTGAGGGCCCCGTCGTGGTAGGCCCGGTGGGCGAGGAAACGGACCCGCCGCTCCGCCTCGTCGGTACGCCAGCCCCGGAACACCCGGCTCACCGCCGCTCCGATCTTGCGGGGACCGTCGGTGCCGGCGGCCCGCTCGAAGGCGGCCTCCACCGCGTGCTCGAGGGCGGCAGCGAACTCGGCGCCGATCCCGGCCTCCGCCGGCGCCTCCGCCGGGGGCAGGGCGGCGGCGCCCGCCAGCTCGGCGGCGGCGGCGTGACCCGCCAGGTAGCTCTCTCGGGCCAGCTCGGTCAGTTCGCCCCCCACCGCCTCGTCGAAGACGGGCAGCTCCGGGCGCCACTCGGCGCCGGAGAGGCGCAGCTCCTCCAGCACGCGGTTCTGCAGGTCCATGATGCTGCGCTTCACCTCCCGCAGCACCCGGTTCTCGATCGGGAGCAGCAGGCGGTCGCGCAGGGCGAACGGGTCGGTGGCGGCGGCCGCCGCAGGCTCGGTTCCCTCCTCCGGTGCGGTGACGGCTTCCCGCTGCCCGGGTTCGGGTTCCGGGGCAGGCTCCGGCTCGGCGGCGGGCTCGGGCTCCGGCTCGGAGGGGGACCGGAGCAGGGCGAACAGGCTGTCGATCTCCCGGGGTGGGGCGGAATCGGCCGGTTCGGGCTCAGGTTGCGGTTCGGGCTCAGGTTGCGGCTCGGGCTCAGGCTCCGGCTCCGGTTGCGGCTCGGGCTCAGGCTCGGGCTCAGGCTCGGGCTCAGGCTCGGGCTCAGGCTCCGATTGCGGCTCAGGCTCGGGCTCCGGCTCCGATTGCGGCTCCGGCTCGGGCTCCGGCTCCGATTGCGGCTCCGGCTCGGGCTCCGGTTGCGGCTCGTAGGCCGGCGGGGCCTCGGACCGCATCGACTCCACCTCGGCCGCCATCGCCTCGGCGTCGACCGGCTCGCTGGCCGCCACCTGCGCCGCCGGGACGATGCGCACCAGGCTCTCGTCGTCGGGCCAGCCACCCGACCCCTCCCCCGGCGTGATCACCCGCACTCCCCCCGTGGAAGCGGGCGGAACCGGGTGCAGCATGCCCCGCCGGGAGTCGATCTCGGCCTCCAGCTCGTCGATCGAATGGCGAGCCGCCTCCAGCTCCTTCATCAGCTCGCCACGGCGCTGTTCCAGGGCCCGGGCCCGCTCCTGGGCCGTCTCCGCCGAGCGGCGGGCCGTCTCCAGGATCTCGGTGCTCTCGGCCCGGGCGTCGATCAGGGCGCGCCCCGCCTCGTGGCGGGCCGTCCGTATCTCCTCCTCGGCCTCGCGGCGGGCGCCGGTGGTGAGACGGAGGGCGTCCCGCTCCGCCTCGGCCCGGATGAACAGCGCCTCCTGGCGGGCGGTCTCCACGATCCGGGTGCTCTCCGCCAGCGACTGCTCCAGCAGGAGCGAACTCTCCTCCCAGGCCGAGCCACGGGCGGTTTCGGCGTCGCGGCGGGCCTCCTCACGCAGGGCGAAGACCTCCGCCTCCGCCTCGGCCCGCCACTGGCCGGCGTCGCTCGACGCCCGGGTCCGCATGCCCTCGGCGGCGACCCGGGCCGCCTCCAGGATCCGACCCACCTCCGAACCGACGGCCGTCAGCTCGGAAGAGAGGTCCTTCAGCTCGGCGAGGCCGAGCTGATCGAGCCGGCTCTCGATGGCGGCGAGGCTCTGCTCCAGCTCGGCAACCCGGTCGGCCACCTGCTGCAGGAAGCGCTCCACCTCGGCCTGGCTGTAGCCGCGGCGCGAGGTGTCGAATGTGCGCGCTCGGATATCGGCGGGACGAAGCTCGTCAGCCATCGCCGGTCACGATACCCGTTGAGGCCCGGATTCCAGGGGTTTGCGGGGAATCGGCCCGGCCCGGCCGCTACAGCGTGTCGAAGAAGGCGAGGGCGTCGTCGATGGTGCCCACCGCCACCACCTCGATGTCGTCCCCGGCGGCGGTGACGGCGTCGTCGTAGTTGTCGGTCGGCACCAGCACGTACTCGGCGCCGGCGTCGATCGCCCCGTACACCTTCTGGCGCACCCCTCCGATGGCACCCACCACGCCGTCCGGATCGATCGTCCCGGTCCCGGCGACCCGATGCCCCCGGGTCAGATCGGTCGGGGTCAACTCGTCCATGATCTCGAGGGTGAACATCATGCCCGCCGATGGCCCCCCGATGTTGCGGGAGTCGATCTCGACGTCCATCGGGAAAACCACATCCACGTGGGCGTCGGCCAGGGTCACCCCCACCATGGCTCGGTTCTCGTCCACCGTCACCGAGCCGTCGTCCTCCACCGCCCGGAACGGGCCGAGCACGATCGGCACCACGATCGTCTCGGTGTCGGTGCCGTCCTCGCCCACCGGACGCTGGATCGTCAGCTCGATGCGATCCCCCGGCCGGTGCCCGCCGATGAGGTCCACCGCCTCGGTGGAGAACTCCACCGGCTCGCCGTCCACCGCCACGATCACGTCACCCGGCTCGAGGTTCCCGTCCGCCGCCGAGCCCTCGATGACGGCGTTCACCTTCGCCCCCGAGCCCTTGTAGGTGACCTCGTAGCCGAGGCGGGTCAACGCCACGAAGATGGCGTTCTGCTTGGAGCGCTCCATCAGATCGAGGTTCTCGCGCCGCAGTTGATCCTGCGACACCCCGGCAGGCCGGATGTTCTCCCGCGGGGCGAGATCGATGCGGGAGTCGAACTTGGCGGCCACCCACTCCAGGACGTTCACCTCCTTCAGCGACACGGTGAGGAAGAACAGGTCGCCGGTGGCGTCGTCGAGCGGCTGCTCGACTTTCACGAAGTCGCTGACGTCGTTCACCGGGCCCGGGGAGAGGGCGTAGTAGGGGATGTTGATCGGCCACGCCAGCGCCAAGGCGATGCCCAGCACCAGCATCACCGCGGCGACGACGAACGGCCACTTCGGCAGCTTGCGCCGCGGCTGCAACGCCTCGGGGAGGTCACTCCAGGCGAAACCGCCCTCGGGATCGTCCGGTGGGAGGACGTCGAGGGTGAACGAATCCCGCGGGCCGTGATCGTCCATGCGCCTGATGGTACCGCCGCGCAGGCGCTAGCCCGAGGCGCCGCCCTACACTCCGCGGATGCGCCGCATCAACAACACCATCACCCTCGCCCGAGCCAGCTGGGAGGTCCTCAAAGCCGACCGGGAGCTGGTCCTCCTCCCCGTCATCTCGGCCCTCGCCAGCCTCGTCGTCGCCCTCACCTTCATCATCCCGGTGGTGGCGACCGGCAGCTTCAGCGGCGGCAACGCCAAGGGCGGCCCCGTCACCTACATCCTGCTGTTCGTGATGTACGTGGCGCTCGCCTACGTCACCATCTTCTTCAACGCCGCCCTCGTTCACGCCGCCAACGAGCGGCTCGACGGCGGCGACCCGACGCTGCGCAGCGCCCTCAACGGGGCCGCCGCCCGGGCCGGGCGCATCCTGCCCTGGGCGATCGTGTCGGCCACCGTGTCGCTCATCCTCCAGGCCATCGAGGAACGGGCCGGCACCCTGGGACGCATCGTCACCGGCCTCGCCGGCCTCGCCTGGAGCCTCGTCACCTACCTCGTGCTCCCCATCCTCGTCATCGAGGATGTCGGCGTCGGCGACGCGATCCGCCGCTCCAGTCAGCTCTTCAAGCGCACCTGGGGCGAGAACGTCGCCGCCCAGATGGGATTCGGGCTGCTCGGGTTCCTGCTCATCCTCCCCGGGCTGCTGCTCGCCGCCCTCGGCATCGCCGGAGGCGGCGCCACCGCCGTTGCCGGGATCGCGGTGGCGGTGCTGTGGGGGATCACGGTCGCCGTGGTGCTCGCCGCCCTCAGCGGCATCTTCCAGACCGCCCTCTACCGCTACGCCCGGGACGGGTCGTCCGGCGGCGGCTTCGACAACTCCGCCCTGCGCGGCGCCTTCGCTCCCCGCTGAGCCGGGCGGTCAGGCGACGGGAGGGCCGCCCACCATCTCGGCCTGCACCACGATGCGCTGCCGCTCCGACCCCTTCGGGTGGCAGGCGAACAGGGTTGCCATCGGGCGGTCGCCGTCGAAGGTGATCCAGGTGTCGTCGGGGGAGACGACGAAGACGTCCGTCACCCGGTACATAACGTCGAAGTCGGAGCGGTCGGTGAGGTAGATGAGGTCCCCGATCTCGATCCGGTCGAGGTCCCGGAACGGCGCCGAGTGGGTGGTGCGGTGGCCGGCGAGCACCATGTTGCCGTCGTCGCCGGGCATGGCGGTCCCGACCCAATGGCCGACGCCTTTGTCGAGCACGTCGAGGGCCACCCCCTCGTAGATCGGCAGGTCGAGGCCCAGCGACGGGATCTGGATGCGACTCGTCTCGAACCCGAGGCTCTGAGTCCAGTCGATCACCGGCTGGCGGCTCGACCGCGGCTGGTAGGCGTCCGGGTCGCGGGTCGACACGGCCCATGCCGCGGCCGACGCCGCGGCCGATGCCGTCGGCGCCAGCGCCAGCGACGCCGCCACCAGCAGCGCCAGCACCACCCGCCGGGGCGCCGTCCTCGAGGCTTCGGCCCGCCCGTGTTCCATCCCGGCTTTGTCGTTCCGATTGGCGGCCGCCTTGAGCGATCCGCCGCCGCGGCCCTTCGGTGGGGCCGGGCCGTGCCCTAGGATTCCGCCCGGTCACCGAAAGGGGAACCGTGCAGACCGCCATCCCGTCCCGCGTCATCGCCGGCGCCGTGCTCCCCCGCCACTGGGTCGTCACCGCCGGCCTCGTGGCCGGCTTCGCCGTCCTCACCGCCGGGGCCGCCCAACTCCGCATCCCGCTCCCCTTCACCCCGGTGCCGATCACCGGCCAGACCTTCACCGTGCTGCTCTCCGGAGCCGTGCTCGGCAGCGGCGCCGGGGCCGCCAGCCAGGGCCTCTACCTGCTCGCCGGGCTGTGGCTCCCCGTCTACACCGGTGGCGGCAGCGGTTGGCAGTACCTCAGCGGAGCCACCGGTGGGTTCCTCGTCGGGTTCGTCGCCGCCGCCTGGCTCGTCGGCTCCCTGGCCGAGCGGCGCCAGGACCGGGCGGTCGCCACCGCCGTCCCCGCCTTCCTCGCCGGCAGCCTCGTCATCTACCTGTGCGGGGTGCCGTGGCTGGCCCACGTGCTCGACAGCTCGTGGCGGGTGGCGGTCGAGAAGGGCGTCACCCCCTTCATCATCGGCGACCTGCTCAAGATCGCCGCCGCCGGGTTGCTGCTTCCCACCGCGTGGCGGCTCACCCGGGCGCTCCACGCCAGGCGCTGACCGGACAGGGTCAGTCGGGCCGTACCACCGCCACCAGGTGGAACCGTCCCGTCACGTAACCGGGATCGGCCGGTGAGGCGTTGCCGGCCGGGTTGGCGCCGGTGGGATGGAAATCCCCGAACGCCGCCGCCTGGTTGGCGGAGAACCCGCCGCTGAGGCCGAGCGCCACCGACACCCCGGCATCCACCGCAGCCTGCTCCGCCGCCGCCTCCACCTCAGGGTCGGTGGTGGCCACCAGCCAGGCGAGCGAACCGACGGTGCGGGCTGCATCGCTCGCCAGCTCCAGGCTGTGGGTGGTGCCGTCGGTGGCGACCAAGAACAGCACCGGCCCCGAGACCTCCCGCAAATAGGCGTCACGGTCGGCGGCGTCGACCGCCACCACCACCGGGGTCGCCACCGTCGCCTGCGGGAACGTCGGGTTGGCGATGCGGCGGGAGGCGAGCAGCACCTCCCCGGAAGCGGCGGCCGCCGCCACCTGCTCCAGCACCTCGGCACGGCGGATCGCCCCCAGGATGTCGCTGGCGCGGCCGTCGTCGGCGAGGAGGCCGTCCAATGCCGCCGCCACCGCGGCGGCCACCTCCCGGAACGTGGCGTGGCCCTCCCCGGCGTCGACGCCGTCCCGGGGCACGAACACCACGTGGGGTGAGGTGCAGGCCTGCCCCGAGTAGGTGGCGGCCAGCGTCGCCAGGCTGCGGCTGGTGCCCTTCAGGTCCGGCACCGAGTCGACGATGACGGCGTTGACGCCCCGGGTCTCGGTGTAGAGGCGGGCCTGGGTGACGTGCTGTTCGATCCACCGCCCGAACCGCGACCCGCCGGCGTAGTCGACGATCGCCACCGCCGGGTTCGTGAGCAGCCGCTCCGCGATCGGTTCGTCGCCGGTGTCGACCGCCAGCTGCACCACGGCAGGGTCGAAGCCGACCTCGGCCAGCACCTCGCGGGCCGTCTCCACCACGATGGCGAGCGGCAGCACCGATCCCGGATGCGGCTTGACGATCACCGGGTTGCCGGTGGCGAGGTCGGCGAAGAGGCCCGGCATGGCGTGCCAGGTGGGAAAGGTCGACGCCCCCAACGTCACCGCCACCCCGCGGGGCCGCACGTGCCAGGTCCGCTCGACGGCGACGGTCTCCCGCTTGCCTTGCGGTGCCTCCCACCGGGTCCGGGCCGGCAGGTGAGAGAGGGCCAGGTAAGCCTGGGCGACTGCCTCCAGGCCCCGGTCGAGGGCATGGGGGCCGCCGGTCTGGAACGCCGCCAGGAACGGCTGGCCGGTGGTCTGCATCACGGCGTGGGCGATCTCGAAGCTGCGTTCGCCGAGGCGGTCGAGGATCTCCAGGCAGATGCCGACCCGAGCCTCGACGCCGGCGTGGGCCCACTCGGGAAGGGCCGCCGCCGCGGCCTGCACCATCGCGTCGGGCTCGGCGAGCGGGTAGACGACGTCGAGGTCGATGCCGTAGGGGGAACGCTCCCCGGTGCGCTGGTAGCCGCGGGACGGCTGGGCGAACTCGAACGGCGTGCCGAGGTAGGCGCTGAACCGCTCCTCACCCGCCGCCGGGGCGGTGTCTTCGTATGCGCGAGGACTCTCCGGGAACGGGCTGCGGCGGCTTCCCCCATCCAGGGCGTCGATCGCCCTCCGCAACGTCCCCTCGTGCTTGGCGAACAGCTCGGCCGCCATGGCGCGCGTCTCCTCGTACCGCTGCCCGCAGTATGGCCGCTCTCGCCGCTGCCCCGTGGCACGCCGGCTTCTCGTCCCCCCTGGGCCTTCCTCTCGTCCCCCCTGGGACTTCCTCTCGTCCCCCCTGGGATCAGGGGGGACCTGGCGAGGCGCCACCCTGCGGGTGGCGGAGTGAGCCGAGGGGGTCGCGGTGAAGGACTACACGGTGACCCTCCCCGAGGGAAGGCCGAGACTGCGGGCGCGGCCGAATGACGGCCGCGGGGAAGTGGTGTGGGCTACGCCCGCTGGGCTACTGCTCGTCGCGCATGGCGGCGTGGGTGTCGCCGGGGAACTCGGCGGTCACGATGAACGCGATGTTCTCACCGATGTTCACCGCATGGTCGGCGATGCGCTCCAGGAACCGACCCAGCCGGGACAGCGCCACCGCCGTCTCGAGACCGATCGCGTCGCTCTCGAGCCCGACCTGTGTGTAGAGCCGCGACACGAGGTCGTCGACCACGTCATCCTCCCGATCCAGCCGCTCCCCCGCCGAGCTGTCGAGCTCCGCCAAGGCGTCGATGGAGCGGGCGAACAGGGAGCACGCCTCGTCGAGGATGCGGGCCAGCAGGCCGGTGAGCCGCGGCGAATCCGGCAACCCGTCGAGGTTCTCGACGATCTGGGCACAGTTCACCGCCAGGTCGCCGGACCGCTCGAGCTCGTAGAGGATGCGGGTGGTCGCCACCAGGAACCGCAGGTCGCGGGCCACCGGCTGCTGCCGGGCCAAAGTCTCGAAGCTGAGCGCCTCCAGGTGGGCGTAGGCCTTGTTGACCTCCTCGTCGGCCGCCCGCACCTCGTTGGCGACGTCGAGACGGTTCTCCAGAATCACCTCGCCGGCCCGGCGGGTGTTCTCCACCACCATCGACCCCATCCGCACCATGCCGGCCCGGATCTCGTCGAGCGTCGCGGAGAAGCGGTGGCGGGCGTCGTCGTGCTTCCGAGGGCGCTCCTGCGAACTCATGTCATCAATCGTCATCGTGGTCGTCCTCCCTAGCCGAAGCGCCCGGTGATGTAACCCTCGGTCGCCGGATCACTCGGGTTGGTGAACAGTCTTCCCGTCTCGTCGAATTCTACGAGCTGACCCGTCCGCATCCCGTTCTCCTGCACGTCGACGTTGAAGAAGGCGGTGCGGTCACTCACCCGGGCCGCCTGCTGCATGTTGTGGGTCACGATGACGATCGAGTAGTCCTCTTTCAGCTCGAACATCAGCTCCTCGATCCGCAACGTCGCAATCGGGTCGAGCGCCGAACACGGCTCGTCCATCAGCAGCACATCGGGACTGGTGGCGATGGCCCGGGCGATGCAGAGCCGCTGCTGCTGGCCACCAGAGAGAGCAAAGGCCGAACCCTGCAGCTTGTCCTTCACCTCATCCCACAGCGCCGCCTTCTGCAGCGACTCCTCCACCATGTCGTCCATGCTGCCCTTGAACCCGCCGATCTTGGGCCCGAAGGCGATGTTCTCGTACACCGACTTCGGGAACGGGTTCGGCTTCTGGAACACCATCCCGATGCGGCGCCGGATCTCGACCGGGTCGATGCCGGGGGCGTAGATGTCCTCGCCGTGGTAGCGAACCATGCCGGTGACCCGGGCGCCCGCGATCAGGTCGTTCATGCGGTTGAAGGAACGCAGCACGGTGGACTTGCCGCAGCCGGAAGGGCCGATGAGGGCCGTGATCTCCCGGGCGCGGATGTCGAGGTCGACCGGGTTCACCGCCCGGAAGTTCCCGTAGTAGACCTCCATTCCCTCGGTCGCCATCACCACCTCGGGAGCGGCGGCGCCGGGCGTCTCGGTGGCGCGCACCTCGACGTTGACACGAGAGGCGGATCGTCGCGATGCGACCCCGGGGGTCTGCGTCGGGACGGCGTCCGCTTGTGTCATGTTGGGTACCTCGTTCTCCGGCATCGTGCTCTCTTCCGCTCCGTCGGTCGTCATGGCTACCGCTCCAGCTCGGAGCTTCGGTTCACCGTGCGGGCAATGATGGTGAGGATGAGGACCAGCAGCATCAGCTCGAGGGCCCCGGCCCAGGCCCGGGCCTGGGCGGCTTCGAACGGGCCACGGGCCTCGTTGTAGATGATGAGGGGCAGCGCCGACTGCGGAGCGTTGATCGGGTCGAGGACCAGGGCGAAAGCACCCAGGGCCGTCAGCAGCAGCGGGGCGGTCTCCCCGGCGGCCCGGCCCACCGCCAGCATCGAGCCGGTGATGAGGCCGCTGGAGGCGGCGGGCAGCACGGTGCGGGTCACCACCTGCCAGCGCCGGGCCCCCAAGCCGTAGGCGGCGTTGCGGAGATCGTCCGGCACCAGCCGCAGCACCTCCTCGGAGGCGCGGGCCACGATCGGGAGCATGAGCAGGCTGAGCGCCAGCCCTCCGGCCACGGTGGAGAAGCCGATCGAGAAGCCGATCCGTCCCTGCACCAGCAGGGCGTAGATGTAGAGGCCGATGAAGATGGACGGCACCCCGGTCATGACGTCGGTGAAGAAGCGGATGATCGGGCTCAGCCGGCTGTCCTTGTACTCCACCACGAACGTGGCGGTGGCGATCCCGAGCGGCACCGCCACGATGACAGCGATCAGCAGCAGGTAGAGCGTCCCGAACAGGCCGTTGAGGTAGCCGCCCCCTTCGTTGCGCTGCGAGAACGGCTGGGTCGAGGTGAGGAAACTCCACGACATGGCGCCGATGCCCCGCAGGATCACCTGGTAGAGGATGAGGATGATCGGAATCAGGACCAGCGTCACCGCCAGCAGCAGCAGGCCGGTCATGAGGCGGTCCTTGCGCTTCCGCGCCGCCGCGTTGGGGGTGCGGGTGCGAAGGCCGGGGCGGGCTGTGGGGGAGGCGGTGGCGAAGCTCATACGGCGGCGTCTCCCGTGACGTGCCCGCCGGTCAGGAGCACGATGCCGCGGGCGACCATGTTGACGATGATGGTGATGACGAACAGGACCACGCCGACTCCAATGAGGGCCTTGACGTTCTCGGGGGCCGCCTCCTGGAACGTCACGGCGATGATTCCGGCCATCGACTGGCCTCCCTTGAAGATGCTGTCGCCGATCTGCTTGGAACCGCCGATCAGCATGGCGACGGCGATGGTCTCCCCCAGCGCCCGGCCCAGGCCGAGCATGGTGGCGCCGATCATGCCGGGGCGGGCCCGGGGCAACACCACCGAGCGCATCATCTCCCATCGGGTGGCGCCGAGGGCGTAGGCGGCGGCGATCTCGCTCGGCGGCGTCTTCGCCATCACCTCCCGTGTCACCGCGGTGATGATGGGGATGATCATGATGGCGAGCACCACGCCGGCGGAGAAGTAGTTGTAGGTGATGACGGGGGGTGCCAGGAACGGGATGAACCCACCGAGCGTGTCGGCAACGAGATTCATGGTGGGGCGCAACACGGTCGGGACGAAGAAGAGCAGTCCCCACAGGCCGTACACGACGCTGGGAACCGCCGCCAGCAGCTCGATGGCGTAGGTGAGCGGGTTGCGAACCCTGCGTTGCGCCACCTGAGTCAGGTAGAGAGCGGTGCCGACCGAGAGAGGGACCGCGATCACCAAGGCGATAC